>Ga0209367_1004093_pt1 | contig 20039 bp, 10 predicted proteins | sample WorMetLIZISLAND2_FD_187412 | JGI IMG/M metagenome (GOLD analysis project Ga0209367, IMG submission 187412) | Marine gutless worms symbiont microbial communities from Max Planck institute for Marine Microbiology, Germany - Olavius geniculatus... ...
GGTAAAGAATGGCCAAAGGTTGGGCAATCACCAAGCCAAGCTTCTTAAAGAGCAAAGGCGGTAATTCATCAGGCCCACTGCTTAAATTACTCTTAAGCCTCTTAATGGCAGCTTCAACGTTGTTCACAGTAAATGAGACAGCACAGAAAGCTTGTAACAGTTGTGCAGAAAATGCAGTAACGCCACAGATACGGTATTAACTTGTACGGCTTTACCACAGGAATGCGGACTGCTGAATCCAGAAATACTGTTTTATATTTTTTTGTAATTATTTGATGAATTTTGTGTGTTGAGTATTTGGGATAAGGCGAGGTGGGAGAAATCCTGATCGGACTGATGGAGCTCTGTGGCTATGGTTGTAATTTGGGACGTGTATCAGAGAGTGCTTTATCAGTACATACCATGATCGAACTTACATAAAGGTGACTTACGTTTTTTTCATATTGTTAAACAAGCTGTCATCACTGCTGAAACTGTAACACTATGTATTTGGAGCAACAAATAAACTAAGTTGAAGACTAGTCTCTTGGATAGTAACAAACAGACATGCTACATTAATGACTCGCATTATAGTCAAACATTGTACGCATTTTTGCAATTTCAACGCTACAGAATAATGCAGTATTATCATCTACAGTTAAAGTCCAATGTATCACTCAACTTTTATCTGTGTAAGCGAATGTCCAGTTCAGCACATAGTAATGGTACTACTTGCTGGAATATACGAAAATAATACACTACGTTGAAAATAGTACAGTTGGAAATAGTACACTATTAAGTAATAGCGTAACAGCAATATTCTACAGTAATAAGCTTCAGGTGGATACATCAATTATCACGACAAAATGCATCCCGTCACAACACTGACATAATCTGAATTAAATGTCTATGCTTTTGGGCACTGAGCAATACTCCTAATTTCTATTTTTTTTCGCCATTAACTGTGACAATAGTTACCAACAATTACCTGGACTAACTCGGACAAAAATGGGTCAGTTACAGAAAAAACATTCACGTTAATGTGTACCGGTACTGACAAAAAGACCAATATTGCAAAATGGTCAAAACAAATGGAAACTTGTGTTCAAAACAACACACTACTGGATGTATAGCATTCTTTATCATGCACAACCACATCAACTTACATCTGATTAACTAAATCACAGTATAGCAATATACAAATAGCATAAAATTAAGATGCATCACAGTACCCTGGACTGTACGAATGCTTACAAGTAGTACTGTCTACGCACAAACTATCACCTCAATGGGTGTGAGTCGTAAATAATATGTTTTTGTGAATGTTGTGGCATTAAGAGATAACTACGACATTAAAAATTTTAAATTGCGATCACACCATTGACTTTGCCCATTTCTGGACAGCTCCCATGTGCTGCGCAAAAATTGAATGATCTAACTACAACATTTTCAGTAACAATTAATATGTTATACTGCTATTCTTCCATGGGTCTAATCTAAGTCATGCCTATTTTAACCCCCAAAATAAAACATTTGCCTTTATTTCAACATATGCCATCAGTCTAGCAAACTAACAGATTTTTAAAGGAGAATGAGAAAATGTATGCAACGTGAACAAGTCCTGATTGATTGATACATATCATGCATGATTGAGCGTACACAATATCATTACACTGTGTCCGGTAAAACGCCATATCAGTAACGGAGATATTTTGTTATCGATATTCAACAATCAACTCCTAAGAAATAACATTTTTCAATAAAATTTGGCAATCACTTCAGGAATTTATTGGGGATTAACTGTACAAAATTTTTTTCAGATTCATTCAGATTTGACATTTTTATCGCACGATGTCTAGGGGATTAGTTTTTTTATCGGACACAGTGTAGATATATCACCAGATATGTACGTACGTGCTGTGCACAAACCAAGCATATGCCTATAGATTCACCCCTCCGACACTGAAACACTAATGTGCACCCATCCTATACACCACATCTTACCCACCCATCTGTCCTGAACTGGCTCACAACTCGAAAAACGAAAAAGTGCAGAAAACCCAAGATTGGTTTGAATGCTCCTCAGGGCATGAGTAACCGATGTGCCAATTTTCATTTCAAAAAGTTAAAAGTTCAGGGTCAGATTAAAAGCTGAACACCTCTAGGTGGACAGCTGCATATCATGCTGGTACTGGGCTGACATTGTTTCTAGTTTTCATGTGCTTACTCTTGAAATTGCCAGCATTAATGGCGAAAATGTACAAAGAATCAGAGACAGTGGATTAGACATGCACTGAGAAATGGCTCCCTGCTCAGAATGATGTTAGAAATCACAGAAGTTAAGATGACGAACAATATTGCAATGGATGACAGAAGACGGAGGAGGAAAATAGAGCAACAAGTTACAGACTTGTCAGCACTAGTTTCCAGGACAGAAAAGAAACAAAATTCCACGGTTTTCAAGGACCAAAGTACCATGTTTTCCATAAAATTACTGGGTGGAGTTTAACTGTTCACTGATAAAAAACCAAAAAAAATCAGTGAACACGACCGACATTATTGACCGAACAGAGAGAGCAGGCAGCATCACATCACAGCAGTAAACACGACTGAAGCTGAATGTAACATGACATAATCTGTAGCAAGCTGCCCAACCTTAGCAAAAAAGAATAAAGAATAATCTGCTGGTAGACTCTTACATCATATAAAACATACATATAAACACATCTGATCTTTGTGTACAATAATGCACTGCATAATAACACGGTCTATGTACTGTAAGGGGGCATATGGAGCAGAGTTCGTGGTGACCAGAAGCCGCGTGACTGGCGGCTGGCCAATCGCGACACGTATGCACCCTTTTTGCCAGCTGGCAGTCGGGCTTAGAACGCACTTGTGAAAGGACGTCTGAATAAAACATTCTCTGGAACCTTGTGGATCCGATCCGTTAGCTAATACCTATGGATTCTCCTATATGCTGGCAAAAAGGGTGCATGCGTCCAGATAGCAATACGTGCCGCGATTGGTCAGCCGCCAGTCACTCGGCATCTGGCCACCACGAACTCTGCTCCATACACCCCCTTACAGTACTAATATTAGTTTACACCTAGGTACACTCAGCCAGAGTGATCATCTAAAACCATCAATAACCACATACACCATGATTCATGTGCCAATATACGACATGCCATAGAACATCCGATAGTAACATGGTAGCAGAACATAGAGAAAGCAACTGAAATCTGTCTTAACAACAATCACAAAAACTCATCTCACTACTACCCATGATACATTTCCTGCACAAGTAGCAAAATATACTACCAGTAAATAGCTTAAACATCTAAACATATTAACACTGATCAGGCCCGTAGAGAGGGTGGGGTAGGGGGGTTAGCTACCCCGGGCCCCGCAATGTGGAGGGCCCCGCCATCGGCCAGAAATATACAGTACACCAGAATGTACCATTTTGAAAAGAAAAATTCAAAATTTTTCTCTCCAGACGCGCCCTGTGAAAATGTTTGAGGGCCCCATGAGAATGTTTCCCTGGGCCCCGCCATGGCTCTCGACGGGCCCGACACCGACAATAATCACTCTTCCATATCGGTGAAATTCATATCAGCTTTTGTGACCTTCTTTCATCACATAGTTATCTCACTGGTGTTGTCCGGGAAATATAGCTTATTACTGAGATGATATCTTAACACGTGTTCACTCTACAGGGTGCAGCAAAAAAGTAGCCCCCTATAGTATTTCGCAGTTTTCACCACAACTGTTCAGAATTTTGATTTGAAATTGTACGTATTATTTACTAAAACATTCTACTTCTAACTGCCAAGTAAAATGTGATTCTGTTGAAAAACGACAAAATTATAGACTTTTAAATGTGACTGACTACCGATTTTTCAGCACTAAAAATGTTCAAGCTAAAAATGCTATTTAATATTTAAAAACTGGTTACCACGTTACTGTCGATGATGTCACAGTGACGTTTTCATAAACAGTAATTTATTTTGTTTAGAAATTATTACCAACTTGTCGTTCTTTTAAAGCAATTGCCAGCTGCCCACCGGATTCATCTTTCAGCAGGATGGCGCGCCAGCACACATAACGCACAACGCACAGAACTGGCTGCAGGTCAACTATCCAGATTTCATCACAAAGAACCAGTGGCCTCCAAATTCGCCGAATATAAATCCAATCCAATGGACTATCACCTGTGGAATGCAATGTTGGAGGCTTATCGCAAGCTTAAAACAAACCCAAAAACAATCACTGAACTCAAGGAAGCGTTTCAGGTTATCACAGGCAACTTACCACAAGCAATGATTGACAAGATTGTTAAAGACTTCTCAAATTAATCGACTGAAAACTTGTGTTGGAACTTGAAGCTGGTGGTGGACACTTTGAACATTCATACTGACGATGTAATTCTGGCATCTGATCATTAGTTAACTGTGTTGTTTCAACGATGTTATTGAATTGGTGTTGCAGCTTGAACATTTTTCAATGCTGAAAAATCGGTAGGCAGTCATGTTAAAAAATCTATAACTTCATCATTTTTTCATAGAATCACATTTTACTTGGCAGTTGGCCGTAGAGCATTTCCAGAAACAAATGTGTAAAATTTCAGGTTAAAATGATAAACGGTTGCTGAAAAAAAAACAGCAAAAACTTTAGGGGGCTACTTTTTTTGCCCCACCCTGTACTATCAAAACTCTGTGATGATGTCAATGATAGAAAATATTAAATGACACACTATGTCATGATTCAAATAATACAGAATGTCAGAATCAAAAACAATTATGATGCATATTGTACAGCAGCTGTAAAAATGAAATATATTTCTACGTAGTACAACGCCTAGCTGTTCAACAGCTAACAGGCTTTTGTTCTGGGGCCGGAAGGACGGCTAGGCGCGAGCACCACAGCGAGTGCAACGACGCTCCCTCATCAAGAAACAACAAATCAGCCCCAGAGGAAAGCAGCAAATTGCCAGACATATGCCACAGCAAGTGAAGTCTTCCGTCAAATTTCCAGCCTGCACAGAACATTACAAGCACTTCATAATGAAATATAAGCTGCCTTTCATAAAGAACACAAAGCAGAAGTTTAAAGTTAGAAAGAAACCTTTGGCTTAAAAATACCTTTAAATGATGGCTGCAGTGAAAATTACACCATGGCCCTTGTCTCTACAGATCAACTGTAGTCAAATTTCCACAAATGCTAACGTTTCTTATAATTCTTAAGAATTACTAATGCAGCCTTCTGAATTTTCTGACAGTTAACAGCATCAGGCATTGAGCCCTGCAGACTTAGGCCAGCTGCTATGATATGGCTAGAATTGAATTGTTTATTTAGCTGATTTACCGTACAGATCTGTCTACCAATGGCAATGTCAACAAATGCCCAGTTGATGTTTAAAAATAATATATTGCAGCAAACACAAAAACACATGAAAATAGATCAATCACACAATTACCAACACATTTTACATTTAATGGCTGGCAATATTCTATCAAACTGTCCTTTTATAGGGCAAAGCAAGCGGCAAAGCAAGCTAGCAAAATGCATACGCCTGAACCGCTGTTGAATGACTGCTCGTCGATTCAAGTTTCCAAGCTTCTATTCACCATCGTTCGACGTCTAATGTCATCTGTAGTTGGCTGAAACGATCTCAACATCAGGTCGCGTGGTACACTTGATGTTGTCCCAGAATTACCCATAAATTCTCAGTTGTCAACAACACCTTCCTGCCCTGTCAGGATAGGTTTCGTGTCTGCTCGCCTGAACCGTCACAGATTTGATTCAGTGCTTTCAATGTTTAACGTAGTCTCTCTGTCAGACTACGACCACACTTGTGGTTTTCAGTATGTCAATACTAATTCTCACGTGAGAAATCTAACTTTTCCCACTCAAAATACAATGCTTTACACGAGCCTATCCTTGGCTCCTCACTTCATACTTTTAATCCCTTGTAATAACCGTTACATTTAGTGATGCACGGGTTTTGCAATTCTGTAGACATTTAATTCTGGCAATGTTCCAGCGTTGTGGTTGATGCTCAGGAAGCAAGCAAGCATTACAGATGCGTAATATAATTTATTTATAATCTATTTACTATCCTATGTCAGCCTTGCTATAAAAATATTGCTGTGCACATTTCACAATCTTACAAACCCTGTCTGTGTGTTATTGCTAAAGCTACCGAATTAACATAACATGTTAACGCGTTAAAGAATTAACGTGCGTTAAAAAAATTAATGCACAATCGCACATACGAAAATTTACTAAATTCTGTGAAGCAGGAGTTCCAATATTTCATTAAGCTGTGGTTATTAGATGATTGACTAACATTCAAGTAATTAAAATTTTTTTTAAAATTTATGTTGCTGCTCCATCACTATTGTCACGGTCCTGGGACACAACCATGAGTTTGTCAGTCATTATTTCAGTCACCCTCTCGAGGTAGTCCACCTAAAACATCAGCAAGATAACGCATGCATTAAAAAAATTAATGCTAAGTACATCAGTAATGAGTTGGAAGTAATGAGGGAGAAGAACTATCTGTACCCTGCAGACGGGGCAGTTTCCAGTGACAACCGGTGCCTGTTGGATGACAATTGTCTGTTGCTGTGGTGGTGGTGCTGGTGCCGCTGCGGGCTGATATTGTGCTTGTGCTGGGTACTGTGCAGGTGGATATCCAGGCTGAGGTTGCTGTGGGGGGTAACCTGGCTGAGCCGGGTAGCCAGGCTGCTGTGCACCTTTTGATGGGTCCCATGCATACTGCTGCTCAGCAAACTGATAGCTTGGGTTGACTGGTGGCGGATTTGCTGGGTACACACCGGGCTGTTCCGAGGAGTACGGAGGTGGAGCTGCCATTATGAAGTTCTGCAAAACAAAATCCAACCATGAAATTAACTCAGTAACCACTAGCTGCTGGAATATTTACATGCACATATTCATCCACAACATTGCGCATATAACTGGCCTAAATTTATGGATTCATTATAAGTTAGACTGGTCTACTCCAGTACCATTGTGCCCAGGGTTTCCCTAAAAAGGACAACTGTCCCTACTAGTCCCACTACCCCTCTAAACTTTAGCCTGTTGGCTTATCTTCTTGTCTGAAAATAATTTTCTTCTAGAAATACAAAATTTTGGGTTGGAAATCACCCACCTTCGGGAATTTTGGGGCAAAACTGAAATTTTGCACACCTATATATCCTGTCAGAAATTTGCAGCTGTCTGTCGATAATCTGTAACTTCTTGTCCCCAACCCTTGTAACAAATGATGCTGATGATCCATTCTTAAAGTAAAAACTCTTGCGATTGTTACAACAAATTTTTACAGACCCAATGCTCTTTCTCACATCACTGAATTGCATGGTCAATGTCGGAAGCAGAGAATAATAACTACAACACTAAACAGTTGTTGAAACGTAAAGTAACAATCAAAAGACAAGATACAAAGATGTTTGTTTCTATGGCCAACTAAAATTTATTACCTATCGTATATTATAACGTTCGGCAACTAGAATAACTAGAACTTTCGTTCCCACGTACTTTCGCTCCCAGGAGCAAAAGGAACTTTCGCTCCCTGGTACTTTTGTTCCCTGGAACTCTCGTTCCCAGGAACTTTCGTTCCCTGGAGGCTGGAACGTTCGCTCCACTGAGCGAAAATGAGGTGGAACTTTCGTTCCTCACTCAGAGTTAACATTATAGGCCTACACAGTTGAATGCTTAATAAAAGCGAATAAAATCAAAGGACGCCAGCATGCAGTGTAAATGCTCAACGTCCAAAACAAGAAAGCCCAACTGTTGCTAGGGAACATGCTACAGCTAGCCTATAAAGGTTTTTCGAAAGACTAAAAATGGGTTTAGGGTTTAGGGAAGACACTAGAGTTTAAAATAATGGTAAGAACTTGACAAAAAATATAGTTTAAGAAAAAGTTTATAAACAAATATAATTTGAGGAAGAATTGAGGATATTTAATAAATTTTTAAAAAAATAATTAATAAAATAATTTGCTCTTTTATGACAATGAAGCTGTACAAAGATATGAACACGCATTATACCATTAGCTTATCAATTAAATAATCATAATTCGTGTTGGGGAGTAAAACCATGTTACGTTGGCTGTGGGAGCGAAAGGTCCATGAAAGGAAAGTTCATGGGAACAAAAGTTCCACATCACTTTTGCTCTCGGGAACAAAAGTTCTCGCGAGCGAAAGTTCCAGGGAACGAAAGTTCCATAATTCATTATAACTATACAACATTACGGTTACCTCATCTTAGTCACACACGGTGTTGTTGACCATGCGCACCCACGGTCCAATGTGGCGCAGAAAATGATACTGACCATGCCACCTCGCATGGCCAATCCACTGAAGCCACGGTTAGGTCTAATTTTCATGCCTGTGTACTGTGTATAACTTCTAAAGTGGATTGTATGACATCTTTGGCGATATTACGTCATCTAAAGACATCCTGGATGGTTCCTTGGGCGGCAGGTTTTTCGTAGTAAAGGCCTAAAGGTTGACATGATTCGAAACTGAATATCAGCTGAGCAGAATCATTAGTTGTCGACACTGCTGTAGCCAAAACAGCCTCAAATATTTCTAAAGTTAGTTTTCTGCTCATACCTAAGTAACGGCAGCAACATTAACAAAAAAGCGGCCATGCAACTCTTCAATTATACGCCGTCAGTAAGCGTGTGCGATATGCGCACGGTAAATATAATCATTGCTTGTGTGAAGCTCTACTTCCGCCGAGACTGTCATGTCACACACAATGTGTCGATAGAGTGGTCTTTCCCCGCATATAGTTGCTAAATGTTCAAACTGCAATATTCCACCTACTAAAAGACACAAATACTTACGATATCTTTGTCGCAGAAACAACAAAATGCTACTAATCATTACACGACACAAACAACACGGTCGCAAAAACTATAAATAGCTTTAACCATAGCATCTGCTAGTAACGTAACGTAAGTAAAAAATAATAAGCCTCGGTCTACATTCGGACTTGTCGAGACGAGTGGGGACGTCTGACTATATCAAGATCATTGGCCAGAGATCTATATTGTCACTCTTTGGTAAACAGCGTCTTTTAGCACTGTATTGGGCGCTTCACCAGTCGAAGGATAAGCCAAGACACGCTGTTGTACGGTCGCAAACTTCTGATTTAACCTCATTTAACATTTAACCTCAGCGACTAGTTCTGTCCGCCAGCGCCACTGAAGTCTTTTTAGCACATACTGGCGCTTTACAAGTCAGATTATTATTATTATTATTATTATTATTATTTAACGTGATTTAACGTGAACGTGATATGTGAAGTTTTGATGAAGCTATGGAGACTATAACGAAAGAAGAAAGTGTAAGACACTGTTCTCCGTAGCCATGTGCAAGCATGCATAGCCTACTAAATTTGTAAATGTTCTAGACTTGCCGAGGTGATCGACTGATGACCACTGGACGACCACGGGGTTCACGGTCAACGTAGATTAACTTGAAACAATCCAGGTCTACTAGCGTGTTATCGTCTGTCCAATGCAATGCATAGCATTGGACAGAGTATAAAATCACCTGAGTGTCCGTGCGTGCGTCCGTGCCTCCAACATTTCTTAAGCTATCTTTTTCCATTTTTCCTTTCCCTTCCCCTTCAGCTTTCCCTTCCCCTTCTCCATCCCCTTTTTTCTCCTTCTTTCCTTTTCTTTTGCCGTTTTATCTTTCCCTTTTTTCCTTTTCTTTCCTTTCGCTTCCACTTCTCTTTACCTTTCGCTTTCCCTTTTATTTACCTTCCCTTTCTCCTTCTCTTCCCTTTTCGCTTTTCCCCCGTCCTCTTTTCTTTCCGGTATACCTTCCCTTTTTCCTTCCCCTTTCCTTTCCCCTCTCCCTTAGCATTTTTCTTTCCCTTTTTTACTTTCCCTTTCCCTCCTCTTCCTTTTTCTCTTTCCCTTCTTCCATCTTTCTTTCCGTGTCCACGTCCGTGCGTCCAATATTCGAGGCGACATATCTCCATAATTGTGCAAGATATACGCATGGTGCCGATGGACCATTTATAGTGACGTGCCTGTGACGAATCGAATGGTCTCGTGATTGACAACGTTTATTGTTTAGTTAACAACAACAACAATAATAATAATAATAATAATAATAATAGAGAATGATAAAAGGATCATTGCTGCTGTACAATTTGAAATTAAACTGTTTGATTTTTTCTACCGGTCTAAACAGCTCACTGATTATATTTACATGTATACGGACATATACTGTAAACTATAGAAATGCATTGGACAGACTCCGTGTTCGTATGAACATTATCTTGTTCCGAAGGTTTCTTTCTGTTGTAGTGCATGTACTATAGAAAGGCTTGGTGTCACAGCACGATGTTACGGTGGTTGCAGTATATTTTTCGATTTCTCTTTACGCTGTCAGCTTTGGGCGATGCTTCACAAATGCATTTAGCTTGTCCGTCTGTTCCTTCGGTCACGTGACGCCAGCGCGACCTAATGGCGTCATCGCAGAACGCGCAGATGTCGGATAGGATAGGCCCACGCGCGTCGCTATCTACGCGCTAGTAAAAATATTTGTCTGCGTTATCGTCTAGCTCACCTTAGGCAGCACGAAGTGTTAGGCCTATTTTAACCAGCCAGATAGGCCTTTGGCGAACGCGGGGCAGAATATCTTCCGGGGGCGAAATTTCGCAATCCAAGACTAGAGTTTTGTACGAGCAGTTTACATGTAGGCCCATACTGTTTAAAGATAGATAAGTTCGGGGGATCATACGAATGCGCTCTGCGCAGTGTGCGACGTGAACGTGCTTGAAACTGGCAGAAAGACTGCGTGCAGTTTAGTCTACAGAAGAGAGATGACCGGACATCTGCGAGGAAAATGATCACCAGAATCAGCGGCGCGAGAAATGTATGCAGAAAGAGCACGAAACGTTGTTTTACTGTCGCATCGCATCAGTCTCGGCCGGCTTAGATGCTGACAGTACTAGGCCTATACGATGGAGAGCTCGTCGACGGAAGAACGTCAGCAGCTGGGCGCTTGTAACGTGGTGCACGTCGCTGCCGCTCAGCCGCCGTTCCGAGTCGACTCAACGTCCCGCCTGATCCCCGGCTCTCCGGACAGCGCTGACGACGTCGGCGACGCTGCACCGCCTTCTGTCGCTGACCGCGTGTGTTCTTCCACTATGACCGCTACGTTCGCGGCAAACTGCGTTAGAGACAGTACGGTGCTTGAATTGTGTTTCAACTCGTCGGGCGTCGGTCTGTCGGCTGTGACGCCTCAGCGAGCAGACGGCGTCGTCGCTAGTCCAAGCTGCGGCGAGACGACTGCAAAGTTAAACTCCGCGTGCAATAGCACGCCGTCCGCTGTCAACCACGAGCCAGTCAAACACATCACCACCGGTGACTCGTTGCCAAGCCATAGTAGCAGCGGCGACGCTGACACGGTAGCCGATGACGTAAGACAGGTAGCCGATGACATGGTGACGTTCCGCGCAACGTTGGACGCCGTAGATACGTCGGCGATGGTTGGACTGCGTCGAGCTCGCTCTAAGAGCGTTCTGGTTCCGGTCTGCAGACCGCCGCCCGCTGCCGTGCGATTCCGTTCTCGCGGCTCCATCCAGTCCGACCAGGTGGCAGCACATGACAGTGACGCCGATCACACAGATGACGACAGTCAGCATCCGAAGCGTCGACGGCGGCTGTTCCAGCAGCACCAGCAGTCTGTGAGAAACGTCCAGACATTTGCCGCGTCCTACACCAAAGAACGGATTCGCAGCGTCAGTTTGGCAACACAGCGCAGCCGGCGGTCACGTGACTCGACGTCCGTGTCGGACATGTGTCTGGAATACATGCGGCTCAACGGCATCGTTCCACGTTATGCGTCTCTTCAGCATCACGACGACGCCCTCATCAGGTCCTCATAATAGCCTGTTAGGCCTGTTATCTTAAAGCGGAGTATCTTAAGGCGTGAAAAAGACGACAAAACTGAAATCTCAATTCCGTCGCAACTACAGGAGTGTAATAAGCAAACCATAGATGTAAAAAAAACATCTTAATGTTTTTTTTATAAAAGTTGTAAAAACATGTTTTGATATTTAAAAAAAATTTTAATGTTTTTTCTCATTTTTAATGTTTCTTTTTTTAAAAATATTATTTTAATGCTTTTCTGTGCTTCTTAATGTCGTGCTTTTTGTTCGTGTTAAAACATAAACGTACAAAATTACAAATATGATTTATTTTTCATGGGCAAATTGCGTTTAGCTGTTTTTGGTCTGTACATTCAGTACATTCCGGTTTTTAGTCTTTACAGATGGTAGGTTTTTGTTTTTAATTATCTGAGTTAGATATTTTTTGCGTGTATAATGGTGAAAAAGTAGCAATTGGAAACATCTGCAGTTTAATGTTTTTTGTCCGTGTTTTTATAATGTTTTTTATAAAAGTTTAGAAAACATGTTTTTTAAATGTTTTTTTATTTGCAAGTCAATGTTTTTAACATCTATGAAGCAAACGAACGAAAGAACTGTCAGTCGTGTTTATTCTATTTCATTCTATTTCATTTCATTTTGTTGCTTTGTATACGACTTTAGTGTGATTTTTACAGGGCGCCAGCATAGCTTGCTATACAGAAGTCTCTTTTAGCTATCGAAAAGGTATCTCTCTGTGTGCGTCTGTCCGTCAAACCCTGCTGCCCTATCAAAACGGCGCAAAAATCACGCAAACCTCTACTGTTTTTCCACGAAAGTCTCTACCCCGTTGACCATAAAAAGGTGCCATATTTATTTTTTTAATAGTTTCGAGAAACATTGGCCGATTGTAATAATTTTTGGCACGCGACATCAAGAAAAAACTTGACGTAAACAACTGACTGTAGTTTTTGCCAACTCACTTTAATAATGTCGCTACACTACCTTGTGAAATGCAGAAGTCGTGGTTTAGCTGTTTACAACAATGAATTCGTACTGGGTAGCACACGCGTCGGTTCAGAAATAATTAACTGACTAGCGGCAAACGAGATCGGCAATTATTGTCTCTCAGAAGGCACATGTGTTACATCAGATTACTTTCATTACAACATATGCTCAAAATGTTCACCTCCAGCACGAACGCAAGCGGTAGACGTTGACGCCACTGGCACGTTCAATAACTGCATGACTGTTCTTCAGAGCGGCCCACTCGCTGTTGGTGCGTCATTTTAGTTTGTCGATGTACGATCTAAAAAAAAGAGGAACAAGTAACAGACTTTCAATGATTTTGTGGTCTCGGTAATTTTTTGAGCCAACGCATGTGCTTTCAGTATAAATTCGTTATTGTAAACGGTCAAACCACGACTTCTGCATTTTACGTAAATATTCAAGTGAGGTGGCCAAAACTCCAGTCATTTGTGTCAAGTTTCTTCCTGATGTCGCATGCCAAAAATTATTAAAATCGGCGAATGCTTTACGGAGCTATTCAAAAAATAAAAGCGTCACTACTTTTTATGGCCCACGGCGTAGCTTCGAGATCCGTGAAGCTTTTCCAAAAATTCTAAAAATTTTATATCAGCGGCATATGCTTACGACAACTTTGGCCTAGTTTTTGAAAGTTTAGAAGATATGGCGACTCAGAGCATTGAAAATCGGAAGCTTTCGACAGGGCCGGCCTTAGCAAATCGGCGGCCCTGTTTCAATTGTGCACGAGTAAAATGAAAATCAATTCTTCGCCCCTTTCCCTACTTCTTTGCTTTTTTCTCCTCTTTTTAGCCGACCGTACTTAATTAACGGTCGAGCTATTGGCATGGTTGTCGTCCGTATGTCTGCCCGTCCGTCTCTCCGTCTGTAACGGATGTATTGTAGCTAAGCTTAAAGTCGTAGGGGAAAACTTTTTACACAAATAATCAGCCCAGTGTTTTAAACTTTGGCATGCAAAATTTCAGCCATTTAGTGAAAGAGAAACATTTTTAAATTGGGGGTTAAATAAAATGAGTAGAAAAGCGTGCGTTTTTCAACGGAAAACTGGCAACAACTCGGAAATGTTAAGAGATACGGTCAAGGTTACTATAATTCACTAATAAAAAGTGGCATGTGCCCTTTTAGATCACATGAAAAGCATTGACTTTAGATCACCTTAAAGGCCGGCATGCATTATTGTGGTTAAACGGTGCGAGATAGGACGTATGTTGCTATTGATTATTAATATGAAGTGGCATTTTGGCTTTCAAATGATATAAAAATCATCAACCTTGGATGACCTTGAAGGTCATTACTGCAACCAAAAGAACTGTGTAGGCTGTAGCGCGTTTTCTCTAGCGACAGCTGGGTTTTCTTGTATTACCAGTAATTTGGTGAATAAAATTTATCATATTATACTGTTCCTGCAGTGCATACTATAGGCCTACTGTTCTGTACACCGAATTATACCACTAAATAAGTATGGAGTGCCAGTTTGCTTGTAAAGAACTCATAGAACAATAAAGATAAAATTCGAAATATACAGTCAGTGCGCAATTACAGTAATCGTCTTTAACAAACTGCGACAATACAGCTGCAAAGTCAAGGGACTGAGCAATGTCGTTTTTGATCGACAGTAACGAGAGCTCAACGGGTCTCTATTGCGACATTGTCGATCGAAGATATTTTGTCTTTATGAACTTCAGTCGAGAGAAAGAGCGTTCGCCACTGGCAACGGTGACAGGAATTGTCAAAATACAGATCTACGCAAAGCGACTAAAACATTTGGTAGGAACTTGTAGTACATTGCTGCGTACGTAGCGCAAAACCTCAATCGGTGACACAACATTTTGTGGCAGAATGTTCGCCAGTGTATTTACGATACATTTTATTACTCATATACATATATATTTGTTCATGAAACAAACTCAGTTTAATTCAACATTACTAATATCTGTATTTGCGTTATAAACTCATCAAAGTTGTTAAAATTGGCAAACGTAATTTATACAAAAAAAAATTTTTGGCGTCCCATAAAGGCCCCCCCTAAAATCGGCGGCCCGGTCCGGCCGCACCGTTCGAACCTTGCTAAGGCCGGTGGCCCTGGCTTTCGATTTCCTCAACTTGCTCGCGCAAATTACGCGAGAACCTTAGCGAATATCCGCACAAGCCGTTTATTGCCAGAGACTAAAGTCTTTGGCTAGCATATTTGTCGTTGACAGTAGCCTATAATGGGAGTATCTTCATTCGTTTTCACATAGTTGTTTCCAAAAGCAAGATAAAAAATCTGGCGAAATCAACGATGAAAACTAATTCTATGAGAAAACGGCATTTCATGGTATGCAAGGTCAAACATTTTAGGTTTTCTAGAAAGCTTTATGATGCCGCATAATAATATCAGTTTTATTTCTAAAGGTTCCGAAGATATGGAGAACAAAATTACTAAAATCGCTAGTTCTGACCATCCCACTGTCATTTGTATTTGCTAGATTACACTGACAGCTTACCAGCCAGTTTTCCAGTGCAAATCATTTATCATATTATATATCATAACTAGGTAATGCAAGAAATTTGAGCATAGCTCACGAGACGCGCATTTCCAGTTCAGTAGTTATAGTTTCGAAAATCGCATATCATTTGGACTCGGCCCATCGGGACCATAGTACACTTCGGCCGTAGGCGCGTGTAGCGTCAGCGGCGTGGCGCCTCCTTGTGAATGATATAGACTCTCACAGGCGAAAGTGGCAAAAAAATCCATAAAACCCCCTATTTTGGCGTTCAGTGTCATCCAAGGTCATTGAATTCGGCGCCAGTCGAAAGCCGGTATACGATTTCCTATTAGTAATTAATAGTAACCTAGGCCCTATCTCGCACCTTTACTGAGATACAGCGAGTTTTTGGCCGAAAATCGCAAATTTTGACCACCCCCCTTTCATTTAGGGCCCTCGTTCGGGGTGACTCCCTTCGAATTTATGGAGAAGCTTTACGGTTTCTGAAACTAGAGTCTTCCAGGCAGCGGATGGTGAAGATTTGGTGATCCTAGCTTGCACCGTTTTTGACTGATCCACCCGTGTGACAGACAGACGGACGGACAGACAGACGGACAGAATTGCGATGGCTAAGACGCGCTGAAAGCAGAGCTGCTTTCGCGCGTAAAAATGTGTAATTTTAACAGAGCGCGTCGGACGACGGTAGGATCATCACAACATCACGTTAGCTCCACAGACGACGAAGTGTCTTTGGACAGCATTTTACGACGGTACTCGGCACCGTGCGACAACGAGAACGCCACACCCACAGACGACCCGTCGGCGCCGAAGAGGTTTTCTCGCGACTCCAAGGTGACCTCTTCATTTGCGGCACGGCCTCACTTCAGCGTCCGTATGACACAGCGCAACGTTCTGTTCGCCGAGCGTAAACGACTGTCGGACTTCGCGCTGGTGTTTGGTCTCACGGGCATTGTCCTCATGATACTTGAGACCGAACTTAACATGGCCCGTGTTTACGATAAGGTTCGTTTTTATTCCGCTCTTTGCCACTCAACGATTGTATGCATAAACTTAATAATTTGGGCTTAGAATTGCCCACAAATAGGATCCGCAATGATTGTCAACGAAGCTAAGAACGTATGTTTTATTGATTTAGGCTATAGCATGTGGTCATTTAACAAAAATTATGGGTCATCAATGTCGAAGCTTTATATTTCTATTGCATTAAGCACGGCCGGGATTAGCTTATATAAACAAAATGCTAAAAATTAAATTGATGCAAACGAAGAAGTTAAGATAATTTGCGGTGCATTGTCCAACACGTTGATGCTGTATGTTGCTTTGATGCAGAATTCTTACTATTCGACGTTCTGCAAGTCGCTGATCAGTTTAAGTACGATAATCTTGCTTGGCATTATGTTTGCTTATCATCGACTGGAAGTGCAGGTTTGTCATGCACTAGCAGTTCATTGTCATATCGTATATCATGAACCCTGTGGTCGTCTGAGAAATACGTAGTTGACAAATTGCAACCATTAGCAATATCAAACAATTAATTTGAGCAAAGCTTACGTGACGCGCGGCAGCATCGGTCCTGCCATTTGGGCAATCAGTGTACAGCGTAGAATAAAATCATAATGTGTCTAGGAGTACACAAATTTGAGATATTCGTACAGAAAACTTCTTGAACTTAAGAGGTCGAAACTCAGATAGTTAAAATGTACGTTCTGTGCTAAAATAATTGTACGCATGTTATCTAGATCCATCTCTACTAATAATTCTCTCTTGTAATGTGCGCCGCAACCAAAAATTGCAAAAAAACACTAAAACCCCTATTTTGGGAATTCAAGATCATTCAAGGTCATCGATGTTGATATGACTAGAAGCTCGTCACCATATCAGTTATGTTAAGCATCACGTTTATAGAGGGTGGTCTAAAAAATTGCACAAAGTTAATGACACCGTAATTTTGCAACTGTATGTCATAAAGTTATGTGGTTTACAGCAAAATGTTCTGAAAGAAATTCTTTACGTGACTAAAGTCATTATTTGAATACAGCAGTTAAATATTCTTTGTTATTGTTGCTGGCAATTGAACTATGCAAAAACAGTATTACCCTTGACACCGCGGTCCATAAAAACGTGCCACTTTTATTTTTTCAATAGCTCCGTGAAACATTGGCCGATTTTAATAATTTTTGGTATGCGACATTAAAAAGAAACTTGACGCAAATGTGTGCAGTTTTGGCCACCTCGCCCTAAGGTTGTCGTTACACTACCTTGTAAAATGCAGAAGTCGTAGTTTGGCCATTGACAACAATGAATTCATACTGGGTACTGCATGAGTCAACTCAGAAAATTACTGAGACCACAAAATTATTGAAAATCTGTTGTTTCTTTTTTATTTAAAAATTCTAAGTCTACAAACTGAAATGATACATCAACAGCGAGTGGGCCGCTTGAGTCATGCAGTTACTGAACGTGCTGTTGGCAAATGGTGTCAACGTCTACAGCTTGCGTTTGTGCTGCAGGAGGACATTTTGAGCACATGCTGAAATGAAGATGATGTGATGTGATATGTGTGCTTTTTTGAGTGATAATAATTGCCAATTGCGTTTGTCGCTATTTAGTTAATAATTTCTGAGCCGACGCATACGACACTCGGTAGGAATTCATTGTTGTCAATGACCAAACTACGACCTCTGCATTTCACACGGTAGTGTAGCAACAACGTTAAAGTGAGGTAACCAAAACTAGAGACCTTTGCGTCAAGTTGATTCTTAATGTCGCATGCCAAAAATTATTAAAATTGGCCAATGTTTCACGGAGCTATTGAAAAATAATAGTGGCATGTTTTTGTGGACCAAAGTATATTGAAGGTAATACTGTTTTTCAATAGTTCACTTGCCAGCGGCAAAAACAGAGAAAATTTGATTGTTGTATTTAAACAATGACTTTAGTCATGTAAAGAATTTCTTTCAGAACATTTTGCTAAAAACCACATGACTCTGTGATGTACGGTTACAAAATTATGGTGCCATAAACTTTGTGTCGTTTTTCGGGCCACCCTGTATCTATCTGCAATCACTCTCACGCTACACCAGCCATCAGCGGTAAAATAATCACATTTTAGAGGGAGATACTTTTATTTGACGCTCACATCAGTCACATGCACAAGCTTTTTTTAACTTTGAGGGTCGGGACTGAGATTGCTAAAATTTACGTTTAATGCTGAAAATTTCATATGCGAGTTATTTTGGTCTATCTCTAGCCATTTCGGCGCAATTCACTCTTAAAAATGTGTGTCGCAGCCCAAAATCGCGAAAAATTCACTAATATATTTTATTTTGGGGGTTCAAGGTTTTTCAAAATCATCGATGTTGATAGCTATAAAAGTTAGTCGCAAGTGCTTGTTGTGACAAACAGCATGTCTGTGCCTATCTGCAACCGTTTCTACGCTAGGCAAGCCAATTACGGTAAAATAAAAACTTTTAGGGGACACTCCTCTTTCACGCCATCGTTCGAGGGGAATCCTTTCACACAGCGGCACGGAATTTCGTCACAAAAAATTAGAGTCCTTGGGGTAGCACACAGTGAAGACTTGGTGATCCTAGCTTGCACCGTTTTGATACAATACAGCAGTGTGACGGACAGACGGACGAACGGACGGACTGACGCCTAAACGATGGCTAAGACGCGCGGAGCATTTTGCTGTCGCGCATATAAATGAATAAGGATTAAATAACGTTTGACCAATGTGGTATGCAACTGTGATATAACTGCTTACAGATCATAGGACAGATGCTTCCAAAAAGCTTTGAGCCGGTGGTTAGTAGTCAGCAGTAGGCCTATACGTCGGCATAATTTTATCCTACGAGCAGGTTGTGTTTTGGGGTCTGTTCGCTCGCATGCGTGATTGAGTGATTATGCAGAATAATCAAAGTTTATTAACGGATTTTGATTGAAATTTTGAAGAAGAAAATAGGTTCAATTACGGTGGCGATTCAGATTAGTTGTGGATCACCCACGAGTCTCCATTAAAAGATGATAGGTTATTTATAGGATAGATCGCTGACACCAAAAACGGTACTGAAATTGGCACATATCCCGAAGAAGTAGGGCATAAAGGTAAACCATTTCGGCATGTTACCAATCACGCAGGTCAACTCAGCCTTTTCTCTCTCCCCGAAGTTGGTGAATCGAGTACCGGACTGTCGTCTGGCTGGAGTAAACTCGAGTGGCAGTTAAATAACACTGCGCGATTTCCCGTGGCAGGCGACACTTCGTATAGCTTTAAGATAAGTTTCTTATGAAGTGATATAGACTCCTTTCACCATAATGTTCGGTGAAATCACTTTAACACAAGCTGCACATTCTTTTTCTATAGCGTGGTCTGTCTGTCCGTCTGTCTGTCGTCTGTCACCTTCGCGCACTTTAATTTAATTTGGCAAGTACATTTTTGGAGTCCAGTGACACATTGTGTTAAAGGTATCTGACACGCAAAGAAAAGGGAGATTTGAGTCGATTGAACCGCCAGCCAAAGCATAGAATGAGAGAGAGAGAGAGAGAGAGAGAGAGAGAGAGAGAGAGAGAGAGAGAGAGAGAGAGAGAGAGAGAGAGAGAGA
>Ga0209367_1004094_pt1 | contig 20037 bp, 13 predicted proteins | sample WorMetLIZISLAND2_FD_187412 | JGI IMG/M metagenome (GOLD analysis project Ga0209367, IMG submission 187412) | Marine gutless worms symbiont microbial communities from Max Planck institute for Marine Microbiology, Germany - Olavius geniculatus... ...
CCTAAATGCCATTTCCTATACTTAACGTTCATCGCCCTTACAAAAGTGTCAGCACTACCGTGCTGCACTGTGATTTCCATCAAAAAACGTGATCACCACGGTTTTATAGGCCTAACGAGAGTTTTTGTGTTTGTTGTTTTCTCAGTTGTTGCTAAAGCAAAGTTTTATAACGTTTGAAAACTCACAATTTTATCCACGTTTAATGCATTCCAATGTAACCGCTTCACCCTTGCTCGACAACTAAAAGACAGCTTTCATCATTTTTTGATAAAAATTTCTGACCACTTTTTTCTGAGTGCTGAATAAAAATTGTCTGCTTGATGTATCGACTAAATCACAGTTACTTCGTACTTCGGGATACAGCGTTTTCATGTACGCCAAAGTTTTGTCCACTAAGTGTAAGCAAATAAAAAACAAACTTGGCTATTTATTAAAAATGTTATCAGTTTTCGTTTGTAAGTGTTTTAAGCTGTTGTCATTTTACGTACTGACAGTTCAGTGTTTTGCAAAAGTTAAAAAAACATTAAAGCACGTTTTGCAGAAAAAAACTACATGCTAAAAGTTTATAAGCAGTTATTATATTTATGATTCTGATGTAACAGTAGCGAATAATGGCACTGCGTCGTGCACGTGCAAGACTGTCTGTGCGTGTGCTAGTTTGCCCGAAGGATTGTCTGATATGCACCCTACAGCGAGGCAAACCTTGGTGTAACCCGAATGGTTGCAACAACACACACGCTTACAAAGCCGACGATGGCACATGCGTCAGTAAGTTCGATTTCTGCCTCGCGACCAGTCAGCCTCTATTTTACCTCATGAGTCATGAGCGGCAAAAGCAAGTTTCTGCCGGCAAGAATGCGACACTAACTATACTAATATACAACCATAAATAGATATTCAATGGTATTGTCTCCAAAGCTTTGAGATTTGACCCCTTTTTCATTAGTTTCAGGCTAATTCCCGCGCGGCCAGAGACGTGGCAAGTGCCAAAAACACAATTATTACAAGTACGAAGTGCTACATGTTCGCTTTTTACAAGTCAGAAAAAAGAGCTTCGGGTGGCATGTAGTTGTGGACGAGTTTTAGTCGTTCAAAGAATTCATTTACTTACCGGTATTCTTTACGATTAAGCAAGTACATTTCATACGACCGTCAGAATGCTCAGTTAAACTGAATACCGAAAAAAATACGGCAATGAGTCGACTGTGTTAGATAAATGTCATGCTACTATTACGCTGTTTTACATCTGAGATTTGTCACTGCTAGGCTGGCGAATCGCTGCATGGCCCTTATAGCTAGTAGCACATGTTTTATAGTAAAGGTGCAGGGGCTGTTCTGTTACACATTTTGCATATGATCAATATTCTTCTACAGCTAATTATTATGCACATTCCCTGTACGTAATATTATTACTTACTGGCACATGTTCATAGACGGAGACAGCTCAGACCACAAACTTGCAAAATACGCGGGAATGAGTATGCGAGAGAACCAATAGTGGCTACAGATCGAAACTGTAGTATCGTCATAATTATACACATGATTTCTCGTGTAAATAGTTGCTGACCACGTTGCTGCGACGAACAGCAAACACAAGTCAGAGTTTCGACATTTTGCTGTATGTATGTGTGTGTGTGTGTGTGTGTGTGCACAGAGTGCCCAGGGAACTGCATCTCGTGTAGTTACAGCTCTGCTGTTGGCTCGACCATGTGTGCATCTTGTGTCGCCGGTTATGCCACTCGACAAAGCGACGGACAGTGCTATCGTAAGTGCTTTAACATTTGTGCAAAAAATAAACGTGTTGTGCAAGTGGATCAGTGTATTGTTCATTCGTAGCCTAGCCACGTTTGCAAAAAAATCAAGACGTTTTACGTCACAAATCTTTTACCACTTTTGCAAAACTCAGCAGGATCGCACACATGGTGATTGTAGATGGGCCGAGACTACACGATGTTTCATAAAAAGGTACCCCTTTTTCTTTTTTTTCATAATTCGCTCAAATGACGATCAGTTTACACGAATATTTTACTGGTTGTAGCCGAAGAAATGCTAATTCAAAATATTATATCATAATGTGGCTGTTGATTAAATATTTTTTGCTAGTCGTGATGTAATACTGACGTCATAATGTGTCGTGAGCACAAGCTTGCTTGTCTCAACTGGTGCTGTTAGTTGCTGAATAGCTTCCCTGCTTCGATGGTAAACTTAATCTGCTTCACTGTTGGCAAAGTGTTGAAGTTCTACCACTGTAGCCACAAAAATTGCTCAAAACAATCACTTTCATGCAGTTGTTGGAATAGCTTAACATTTGCTCCTAATTGCAGCTTCCAGCAACACGGTGCACCAGCACAGAGATTGCGAGATGGCAAGAGTTTCTAGATTGCGAGGGACTTGATTTCAAGCCCCCAAGTTGTTCAGTTCTGACATGATGAACATTTTTATCAGCAAATTAGATTAAGTTCACCATCGAAGCAGTGTAGCAACTGACAGCACCAGTTGAGACAAGCTGCAAAAACTACACATCAAAGACTTAAATTAGACATTTAATTTTACACACATTTGAAACTAAAGCGCCAAAGTCGTCTACTTACGTATGTTAACAGCTATTCTGAGACTTTTTCAGCGGGATGCACTTCTGTTAAAAGTAAAATATGGGTAATTTACCGGAAATTTAGTGGTAATTTACCGGTAATTTACGGTAACGGTAACATTTCCAATCTTACCGGTAATTTTCGAACACTAGTCGTAACCACAATGACCTCTCGTGATTAGGCCGCGGAGAGCAACAATGCAAATTGTTCAATTTCACACGTAACCACGTATTTTAGAACCGTTTCGGCTGCTACCAATATTTCACAATATGTGCTGTTAAATAGGCCTACTGACTAAGTATTTGTTATTTCAATGCTTAAATTATTTAAATAGTTTACAACATTGTCCGACGCAATACGTTCTAACTCATTTTAGGAGGATGCCCGGGAAAGGAACAAAAAAAGAAGAAAAGGATAAAGAAAGAGATATGAGAAAAAATGTGGATAAGAAACCTGCTCTGAAAGTTTAAAGGGGACAGATAAGACGCTTTAGCTAGACTGAAACGTTGTTATTGTGATAAATGTACAGTACTTATTCATATCGAGTAGAAATGTATACGTAATGTGGTGATTGACTTGTGTCAGTTGTGTGCGGTAGAATGCCCTGAGAACTGCTTGTCCTGTACTGACACTGGCAGTGCAACACGCTGCCACCACGATAGATGCAAGGCCGGCTTCGTCTACAAAGTCGCAGATGGAACATGCAACCGTTAGTAACCTATTCGATATTTATATCTCCTAGAGACTTCGTCGCCGATAAAATTTTTGCGTCATTTTTGTTCGTTTCAACACCACTGCATCGTAGTCAACTATGTATAATGTACTTCGGCTGTTAAGCATCGGCAACGTATTTATGACACAGATCGCAAAAGAATATTACATATTTAACGAACATTTCAGTTTTTTGGCCGGCCGCTAAACTGTAAACTTAAGGTCGGCCCTTTGTCATGGTTGTCGTCAGCCCGTCTGTCTGTGTCCGTCTGTCTGTCACGGATATACTGTGACTAAACAACCAGTGCAAGATAGGGCCTAGGTTGTTATTAATCACTAAAATGAAGCCGCATACTGTCTTTTAAACGACATATGAATTGATGACCTAGAATGACCTTGAAGGGTCATAACGTATTATGGAATGGAATGTTTCAAGCTATAAGTGGCCATATCTCTTAAATGGTGCGACATAGGGCCAAGGCTACTGTTAATCACTTATAGGAAGTGGCATGCGTTTTTTTCAGATGATATAAAAATCGTCGAACTTGGATGACTTTCAAGGTCAGTGACAACCAGTACGGTTGGCCCCACTCTAGCGACAGCTGAGCTTCTTGTTTCTTGTTGAAATACGCATAAAACTAAAATCTTATATCATTTGTTATGCAAATAAGCCTACGCTGTTGAATGGCGGATTTAGACAGCATTAATTAGATAGCTATAGAAATTACTTAATTGATGCAAATAATGATCACTTCGTTTTTATTAGCAACATATTGGGCGCGTTAGGTTACTTGTTAAGTTATTTGACAGCGCTGTCGGCAGCAAGTTAGCGCCGAGCAACTTAACGGTCAAAAACCGACAGCGCTTTCGATAGCAAAGAAAGCGTTGTCGTTTTTAGCCGTTAAGTTATATCCCGTTTACGTGATCGAGCAAACATCAAGAAGCCTGATGGAACCCTGCCTCCTGGCTCAAATGTAGGCCTAGGCTTAGCCCACAGCTGGTCACGTGTTATATAGGCCTTCCAATTACAACCCGCTCGCCCTTCTAATTAGCATGCTATTACCATAGCTCGTCGCGCTAGCTGGATGAATGCTAGCAAACATGGAGCAGACATCCAGCAATTAGCACGTGTATTTTCAGTACATTTGCTCGACGTTTGCTCGATGTTTGCTCGATCGTGTAAACAGGGTATTAGTCAGCGCTGTCGACAGCGCTGAGTAACTTGACGCGCCCGATGTGTCGAGTAGGGGTCTAGTAGCAAACATTTAGACGTTACCGCGAAAAACACATTTGTGAATGATTTTGTATGACAGAAATTGTATAGCTTTTGTTCGACTGTCATATGAGGGTTGCGACTGTATTATCATTGTATAAAAAATGGAAAAAGTGATGAAATCAATATATAAAGTTAAAAATACTCAAAAACAACTTATTATTTTTAGCTATCATTTTATATGTGTACCTGACCTGTGAGTTTTGATGTTCTGTTGTGTGCAGAATGTGCTGCCAGTTGCACAACGTGTTACTACGACAGCAATGGTAACAACTTGTGCGCGGAATGTCTTGTTGGATACGTGGTCACCTTTGACGGCCAATCTTGCGAACGTATGTCTGACATTGTCACTCTGCGCAATAATCACTATAAACGTTTGAGGTATTTTTAATTTTTTGTACAGTTTTTTTTCATAAAATGATTTTAATTTGTATATACGTCGAAAACAATAATTTTTTAACCCTAAGGCATTACTTAAACTTTAATTTTATTTGTTTTCTCAACAGTCTAGCACTTTTTTATGAGTACAAAGTTTGTTTGCATCTGTTAATGTTATTACTTAATTTGTTGTTTGGAAAAAAACAAACCATGCCGTAAATCATTTTATGATGTTTGTTAACTTCATAACTCTGTTAGCTTAAGTAATGTTAAGTGTTCTTATGTTTTTTAAATCAATGTGTTAAAGTCGTTAGCTTTCGTATTTGTGTGTTGTGTAAACACAGATAACAAAAAAGTTTTTAAAAAACCACTGGTGCCATGTTTTATCGGTGTGACAGCTTACGTTTCCATTTGAGGAATGATGTGCTTTTGACTGAAATATGACAAATGCATCAGCGGTTTTGTGTATCGTTTGCTATTAATGTGCGCTGTTTTTATATAAAAGTTAGGAATTCGGTTGTTACAGCAGCTCGCATTGTATGTTTGATTTAGAATGTCCATCGAACTGCAAGAGTTGTTGGGAATACAACGGCAAACTGCGCTGCGTCCCTGACGGCTGTGAATCCGGCTACTATTACAACAGCGGCACTTGCACTGGTTTGACCTGTTTCTTTATTTATTTCGCCAGTAATTTTTTTTCGAAATTTATTATAAACAGTTTACCACGTATATTTCCTTTTTATGTTTGTAAGGTACTACCATGTATTACATATGTTTATTATAGTAACGCAATGCTTGAGTATTGTATTCTTGTGGGCTGTGTGCCTGTAATATATATATATATATACTCTGTTCGGTAAAAAAGTAAACCCCCAGACATTGTAGAATACAAATGTTAAATCTGAACGAATCTCAATAGAATTTCGCACTCATTATTCCCAATAAATTGCTAAAGTGATCACCAAAGTTTGTTGAAAAATATCATTTCTTAGAGGAGTTATTAACTGTTGAATATCAATAACAAAATATCTTCGTTACCAATATGGCGTCACATAGGCTACTGCAGTCGCTCAATCGCAAATGACGTTTGTTGATGCAATCAACGTAAACAATAAAAAATGGAATTCTCTACAAAGATCGTGTTTTAATTTAACTACTGAGACAAGATAAAGGGTATCGTACCTCACACGGTAGTGTGTGTTGTAAGGATGACCTTCAAAGTATATGGGAAAAAGGCAAAATTTGACCCTCAGCCAATCAAAAACCCCTAAACCGATCGTCACCAAATTTGAATGGCATGATTACGTTGTGGACGCTTACCACCAAAAAAAAAATTTGGCTCAATCTGCCAAGGGGTTTTTGCTCCCCATATAGGTGAAATATACACCCCTCCTGTTTGAAATTTACTACACTTTTTTTTGTTTTTCAACTCGCCTACAGGCGAGTCCATTAGACCGATTTTTTCGCTTAATGCGTCAAATGATGCAGTTCTGCGCAATGAAGTGCCTTTTTATTGTTATAAAAATTTTTTATTTTTCATTTATTTATTCGAAAAATTCGAAAAAAATTGCAATGGCGCCTATGGGAAAAATTTGCAAATTCTTTAAACTGTCATAACTTCGGTTGTGTGCAAGACAGAGTCGTAATTTTTGGTTCTAGGATATGGTTTTTGGGGATGGCCTAATTAACGGTGACATTTATATTTACCCCGATTGACCCCCGTTGCTATGGTAATAAAATTTGGGACAAAATTGGCTATAACCGGCTTGCGTAAGAGATTTTTGCGGGATTTTTGCACCTTTGGGGGGTTTTGGGGATGGGCCATCAAATGCTGCCAATCGCATTTTACCCCGACCGACCCCCGTTGCCATGGCAACGAAATTTGGGACAAAATTGGCTATAACTCGGCTTGCGTAAGAAATTTCTGCAAGATTTTTGAGCCTATAGTGGGTTTTCGGGGATGGGCCATCGAATGCTGTCAAACGCATTCCCCGACCGACCCCCGTGGCCATGGCAATGAAATTTGGAACAAAATTGGTATAACTCGGCTTGCGTAAGAGATATCTGCAAGATTTTTTGCATCTGTGGGGAGTTTTCGGAAATGGGCCATCAAATGCTGCTAACTGTATTTTACCCTGACCGACCCTTGTTGCCATGGCAACAAAATTTAAGACAAAATGGGCTGTGAGCCTGACGCATGTAAAAGCGCTATAGCAGGATCCGTATCTTTACCTTTTACTTTTCTAAGCCAGAGCAGTATACCTCCGATCGGGTACAGAACGTTGAATGTGTCTACTGCTGCTGCTGCTCCTACTATGCTGCTGCTAGTTATAGCAGGCCAACCCTGATTTCCAGCTATAACTAGCAGCAGCGTAGTAGGAGCAGCAGCAGCAGTAGACACATCCAATGTTCTGTACCCAACTGGAGGTATACTGCTCTGCCTTAAAAAGGTCAAAGGTAAAGATACGGATCCTGATAGTGCTTTTTACATGCGTCAGACTCATTCTCCGACTTTTCACAATAAAACAGCAAATATATATGTAAAAAAACGTACCAGTCTACAACTGTGTGTAAGGACGATGTGATGATATCGGTTTTCTAAAACAGCAAAAATCATTTGGGTAACCTTAGATGGGACTATGCATATGGCGTCCTTACAAGCTGACTTCAGTTGGTAATTACTAACATAGCCTAGAGCCTTCTTGATTTTATGTTATTTGTCGTAGTAGGTTTACTTGCCCAATGATGACCGATTTGGCTGAACTGCCCAAAATGTGCACCGTAAAACAACAGATAGGCCTAAGCATATAATAATAAGCTTAACTAATGTAAAAGTCTGCGTAATGACGATATGGTGATCTCATATAGCTGCTTTCACTTTGGACCAAAATACTATAGGCCTGCTGCATCGGATGGTCATTGCCATAATAGGCTACTCAGGGTAAAACTGAGTGCACTAACAGCGAATGTAAGGCCAAGACGACAGCCGGATTATTTATGCATGCAGTTAGGGTCTATAAATGGCAAGCACACGGAGAAGTTCACGTTTTCATTAGACATCAACAATGTCCCATCACTTTATTATTCGGCGATCCATTTGTGCATTCTACACACGTTCATAACTCAAGCAATAATTCACAAAAATTTAAGATTGATGTAAATGTTCTCCATGGCACAGTAGCTGCTTCACCATCTTTCAGCTTTAAAGTGTCTAATGTAAGGATTAGGGTTGTGCTGTGCAGTTGGACAATTTCTATGCATAGGCCTATGATTGTGCGGTTAGCTGAACATTGTGTCAGCACAGGGTCATATTTTTGCTTCCTTGTTAGGTCTATCATTAGCTAAGCCATAGGCTAACAGAAACATTTTCGGCTGCTATGCTAATCAGTAAACGTTGGGCAAGTAGGCCTAGTACGACAAATAACATCTAATGAAGAAGACTTTAGATTATGTTAGTGATTACCAACTAAAGTCAGCTTGTAAGGACGCCATATGCATAGCCCCATCTAAGGTTACCCAAATGATTTTTGCTGTTTTAGGAGACTGATATCATCACATCGTCCTTACACACAGTTGTAAACTGTTAAGTTTTTTTTACATATATTGTGTTAAAAAGTTTATTAAGAAATTTTCCAGCAAGCCGTAAACACTGTCAAGATTAAACAAACTTCCCATGCGGTGGCTTAATACTGCACACTTCACGTTTTGGGGTGACTTCACATAAGCCGCTGTAACTATTGTTTGCGTTCACAGATTGAACTGCAATAGCAGTTTGATTTTCAATAGTTGCTGCATTGTTGACGTTAAATTTTGTCAGAATCAGATGTTGCTTGTTGGAGTTTCGCAAAGACTACAGAAAGGTTCACTCATGTAACGTCATATTGGTAATGGAGATATTTTGTTATCGATATTCAACAACTAATAACGCCGCTAAGAAATAATATTTTTCGACGATATTTAACGGTCGCTTCAGCAATTTACTAAAGACTAACAGTATAATATTTAATAATAATATAATAATAATAGTAATAATAAAGCGGATTTATACACGGCGCCTAAAAGCAGAAGTCACTAGGCGTCGCAGTTTCAATCAGTCAAACAAATGTGTCTTTAGTTGCGCTTTGAACTGTTCATAGTCCTCTACGGCCCGCAGTGCAGCCGGCAAACTGTTCCAGACTCGTGGGCCGGCGACGGCGAATGATCTGTCACCGAGCCGTGTCCTTGTCCTCGGTACAGTACAAGGGACAGAGGCGGCTGAACGTAGTCGTCGCTGACCAAGTTGCAATCGTCGACCAGGTATGGAGGTGCCAAATTATTCAATACCTTGAACACCAGTGTGGCTGTCTTGAACTCGACACGGCGTCGCACCGGCAGCCAGTGTAATTCACGTAAAACGAGTGTGATATGTTCACATCGTCTTGTGCGAGTGACCAGCCTCGCGGCGGCATTCTGAACAGACTGCAATCGTTGTAGAAGATTGTCAGTGATGCCATGCAGTACTGCGTTGCAGTAGTCCAGACGACTGGCAATGAACGCCTGGACCAGCGTCCTAGCGGCATCGACTGTCAGTAACTGCACGATTGGTCTTATCTGTCGCAAATAGTAGTACGCTGAACGACAGACCGATGCAACATGATCTGACATCGTCAACCTGCTGTCAACAACTCCAAGCTCGTGAGCTGAGCTATCAATCTTGACGGTTGAAGACAGCGCTTGTACTTCGTGGACATCGAGTTTGTCAGTGACGTGTCGAGAGCCTAACCAGAGCACCACGGTCTTACTAGGATTCAGACGCAGACGGCTCGCTCTCATCCACGCCTCTACATCATGAAGACAGCGCGAAACTGCTGGACAGTGCTGCTAACATCACTGACTGGTGATGAGACGTAAATCTGACAGTCGTCTGCGTACTGGTGGAACTGGAGACCATGCCGAGCAATAATGTGGCTGAGCTCAGCAGTATACATAACAAACAGTACAGGTCCAAGAACGGAACCTTGAGGTACGCTGTACTGGACAAGCTGCGTTTTAGACAGCTGACCTTTGCATGCAACCTGCTGACTCCTGCCTGTAACAAACGACGTTATCCAGCCAAGAACTGTGTCACTAAGGCCAAAGTCGCGACGAAGTCACTGTAGCAATTTGTTGAAATTTTACATTTCTATTGTACAGTGTCTAGGGGTTTACTTTTTTACCGGACACAGCATACATGTTTATTGAAAATGAAATGAAAGCGCTTGAATAAACGCATACTTTATAAAATTACTGTTTTTTATAGGTTTGTTTTTCTACAGTATATTCTTCATATTTGTTTTTTATTTATGTTACCATTGATGGAGAATATAATGTGTAAAACATTCAAATCGAAATATTAAATGCGCATGATAATGTTGTTTTGTTCCACAGCGTGTACGGACAGCAGCTGTCAGATTTGCGACGGCTCACAGTGTTTCGTGTGCAAACCGAATTATGTCAAAGACACAACTGGGGCCTGCGTCGGTTAGTAAAGTCATTTTTGAATCAGTTAATCAGTTATTTGCTCACAAAACACAGGAACCGATAAATGTTTGCAGCAAAAAAGTTTGATAAACACACGGGCAATGGTTAAATGTCTTATGATGAAATAATGTAATGGATGATATACGATGTTGGTATCGGTTAAATTATTCTATTAACTGTGTTTATATTGCCGTTACTGCTTTACTGTTTATACTGTTTTTTATTACTTCGTTTCTGTTATATGCGTGTTTGTGTACAGGGTGTGATCCTTACTGTACGGGGACATGCACGTATGCTAACGGAGCCGCGTCGTGTGATGAGTGTGATTCAGACATCGCTGGAGTCTCCGTCGCCCGCAAGTCCGACGGAACTTGCATATGTTAGTAGCTCTTTAACATAATATAGACTGCTTTGTTCTTCTGTATACAGCGTGAACATGCAGCTACACTGTACATTGTTTTGGTTTTTGCCATTCTGTATAAGTTAGGTAAGTGTTTGCTTGAGTAATCTTTACTAGTCTTTCCATCACTTTGTTATTGTACACTGTGTCTCAAAAAACATCCCCGACATTTTTGACCCTAACGTGAAAACCAATGATCAGATTTTGATAGTTTTTGGTAAGAATATTCCAGACACAACTTGCCTTCAAATGACCATTCACTTTCCCACCTCACCCAATGTATGTTTTTGCACTACCTAGGGAAAGCCGAACAAGCGAAATATGTGTTGAAATAAACAGAAAACCTGAAAAACATCCCCGACATTATTGATGGTAACTTGAATAAAGATTAGCAGATTTTAATAATTTTGGGCAGAAATATTTGTGACACAACTGGCTAATCTGTCAGCCCCAACAGCCGGTCTATTAAAGGTTTGACTGTCATGCAGCAGTGTGTGTACCAGGTGAAGTTTAAGAATGTTTGTAAAGTCGGAAGTGACTGGTAGAGCCTGCATTGGTCTGGAGCAGAACTTTATTGATACTGCTGTTAATGAATGGAGAAGGTGTCTCCTTGCCTGTGTTCGCATGGTGGGCCAACACTTCAAGCAATTTTACTACAGGTAGTTGAAAAATGTCATGAAATGGATGAAATGTCAGCCAAAGTGTCAGAAATGTGAGCAAAATGTGTTTTTACATGTTATGTTAATTAAGCAATCATATCGCATTAGATAAAAAAGTGATATTTCCCTGGTTTTGTTTTCCCCAGGTAATGCAGAAACAAACGCTGGGTGAGGTGGGAAACTAAATGGTCTTTTGATGGCAAGTCGTGTTAGGAATATTTGTACCAAAAATTGTCAAAATTTGATAATTGGTTTTCAAGCTACTGTCGAAAATATCGGGGATTTTTTTAGACACAGTGTACAGTTGCTGGCTATTGCTGCCAGTTGTACAAATAGCGACATTTTTTTCTACGAACAGAAACGCTATAACAGTAAATTTGTGAACTGACAAATTTTCTTTCTATTCCGTTAGCGGCAAAAACATATGGAAAACTAAAAATATGGGGCAATACCTAACGTAAGTTTGCCCGGCGCCGTAAGTCCAATTGTGGGAAAATTCAGGCAGGTAAAATTCCTCCGGTAGCAGTCACGTGATTCAAACTCAAATGCATTAGTATACGCAGAACGCACAATGTTGACTTAGGATGAGTCAACATGCGCGCCTATAATTTTTTTGTTAGTGGACGAAATTTCACCAATTTTCTGTTTAACTCCAGAGGGATCCTGCTTGATAATGCTGTTGATTTCTTGTCGATAAGAAACATTCTAGAATCTAGAATTCATTCTAGAAACATTCACTGTCAAACTTGAAAGTTGTCCTAAATTACACCAAATTTTGAAAGTTTTTTGACCTCCCGGTTTTTGAAAGGGCAGTGCCTTGTATAAGTTGTACTCGTCCTATCACTCCCACCTAAAGGCACGTCATCTGGCAAAGTTTCGTGCGGCTATTCCTTTTACACATAAAGTTATAAGCGCGCATTTTATGAAATTTAAGCTAATTTTCGACCTTTTCCCTTTGAAAAACTTGTAGCGTGACTCCCACGGCAGCAGATGCATTAGTAAGACTTGGTCATACTCTAGCGCCTGTAAAAATTTGGGGGCGCAGTACCCGTTAGGGGCCGAAATACGGTCTCCCAAAAAAGTCGATTTGGGTGGGTATGATTTGGCTTTTAGTTCTAGACCCCTGTAGTTAGTAAACCAAAGTTCACCGGAGTTTTTCTATTGAACGCGGGAGGAACCACGGTAGATTACGTACTTGTCCGATTTTGAATATATTTATCCATTTTGGAGATATTCTCCGCTAAAGTTTGATATTATCCGACGTCACGCCAAATTTTGCATGTTTTTGGCCCTTAAAATTTGGGGGAGGGTACCCCCAAATTTTGGATCTAATTTTCAAAATTCAGTCTAGTACAGACCAGGTGCAAAATTTCGCGCAGATTGGTTGGCAGAGCTCGGAGATTCTGTGGCGAACAATAAATAAAACAAGAAATTTGAGCTAATGCTCACGAGTCGTGCGAAAGTCTATATCAGTTCCTGTATGCAAACTGTCAGTCTATCTCTAGCCATTTTGTCGCAGTTCATTCTTGGAGTATGCGCTGCAGCCGAAAATCGCAAAAAAAATCAATAAAAACCCCTTATTTTGGAAGCTCAGGTTCTTTCAAAGTCATCGATGTTGATACGACTAAAAAGCTCATCACTAGTGCTTGCTGTGATAGGCAGCATGCCCATGCCTATCTGCAACCGTTTTCACGAAAGACTGGCCAACAATGGTAAAATAACGACTTTTACGAGGGTACCACTCTTTGATGCTCTTGTGCGCAGTTTTTTATGAACCTGGGAAATAGAGACTTAGATTGTTAAAATCGACGTTCAATGCTAAAAATTTCTTATGCAGCTTGTCCATGTCTGTCTCAATTGGTTTCGGCGCAATTAGCTCTTGAAATGTGTCTCGCAGCCCGAAATCGCCAAAAAATTTATAAAAAACCCCCATTTTAGCGTTCAAGGTTATCCAAGGTCATTGAATTCGGTGGCAATCAAGATCCAGTGTACGACTTCTTATTAGTGATTAATAGTAACCTAGGAGCTATCTCGCACCGTTATTGAGATACAGCGACTTATTGGCTGAAAATCGCAATTTTTCCCACCCCCTTTCATTTAGCGCCCTCGTTCGGGATGACACCCTTTGAATTTATGAAAAATCTTGACGGTTCCTGAAACTAGAGTCTTCCAGGCAGCCGACGGTGAAGATTTGGTGATCCTAGCTTGCACCGTTTTTGACTGATTCACCCGTGTTACAAACGGACAGACAGATGGACGGATAGATGGACAGACAGAGTTGCGATGGCTAAGACGCGCTGAAAGCAGTAGCTGCCTTTGCGCGCAAAAACTGCAGTAAAATATAAGTCCGCTCCGAAAGCTATTGCTTCCGGGCGGACTAAAAACTAAGCTATAGCAACGAGAGTAATACCGTATTGACAGTTGCCTGACGAATCAGCAACAAACGAAATGTTTTTATTTCTATTTTTTTATCTCTTACGTATTTCGAAACAACTGAATATGTCATTGTGTTATAGTGTGCGACTTCTGCGAGAGCGGCTGCACCTGGAGCACAACGAACAACCGTGCAGAGTGCGGAGTCTGCTCAGCCGGGTACATGCGAGACCAGAACTCACTCAGCTGCATCAGTAAGTGATGCACTGGACTTCATCGCACCGCAGTCGAGTTTATTCCAGTACTCTTGTCTTTTAACACATCGCAACACCACAGTCTGGAGAATTTTTACTATCATAGCAATGATGTGGTGATTTAGTCGTTTTCGAGAGCTTTGAGGCTTTTGTTGGCGGACGAAAAAAAAGCATTCAGCATACAAATTACTCGCGCAATAACTCCTATAATTTTTCGTCTGGAGTCCGATTTAAATTTCGTAAAATAAGCCGGCTAAACAAACAACGGCAGACTGTAGAAGTAATGTTACCGAGTTCACTGTGTATGAGTCCGAATCGAATGAGTTTGACAAGTAAAAATTAAGGTAAAATTTACTATTTTTAAAGATTATGTAACGACGAGAAATAATAATAGATTAATAATAGCATTTTTCATTTTTTTAAAAACTTTTGTGCGCCATTAAAAAATCATGCCGTTGACGCTGTTCGTGTTACGCCTCGACAAATGTTATTTACACAGTATCCTTCTGTCCGTGAAACTTGTCAGTGTTATTGAAAAGCTACGACATTCGTTAGTAAAATGCTGGACAGTTAATTCCAACTCACACGGTGTTTATACAAGTCGTAAAGTCCAGATGCGTGCAAGATGCGTCCCGGGGATCTAAGTCTGAGTTAGTTTCTAGTCCAAGTCTTCGAAGTACGAATACATTGAAAACTTTATTTCGTCATGGCGACAGCAACACAAAACATATATATAAGCAAACACAAAAAAACACATGACAGCATAAGCACACTATAAAAATAGTAACAAAACAGAAGAACAGAAAAAAACTACAAACTAATCACAACGAAGCACCTTATAGATAACCGTCAGACTTGATTACTGCCTGCCGTAGTATGGACGCCAAGCGAGATTTCTTGTAAGATTTTTTACCGCACATTTTCGTTAACGTGGAGTGAGTGTATTGCACGGCTGCTGATGCAGGTTGTCCAATTGGATGTGATCAATGTCAGCTGGACTCAAACAGCATCGTCGTATGCGTCTCAACCGGCTGCTCCAACGGCTACTTCTACGCACTTGACGGACAGTGTGTGGGTCAGTAATAACTGTATCTCGTATCTGCCTAATGAAGTTTGCTTCGTCAAAAGTAGGCGACCAAGGGATAAGCATAGAATTATCTGTAGATACAAAATGACTTTTATTCAGCGATAGTGAGGTCACATTTAGAACCTAGGACTAATCACAGACTGGAGTAGCGGAACAGAAAACGAATCTAGGTAGGCCTACTCTTAACGGTGGTCTGTAAATAATGCACATATGTGTAAATTTGCTCATAAGAAGATGGATTGTTTTTGTCATGTATCAAAGCATTACATTGCGCAGCAATCAGTGTTTTTTTATTAACTTGTATGTCAATAAACTGTTTCTCTATCTGATAATTGAATTACTGAAACCATAAACGATCAGAGATTTCACACTTCCACCAAGACTATAGTGCTTCCACATTTGTATTTTTGAGAAATTTCTGGTTTCGGATTATCATCAACATAATGTAATCATTCCTTAGTCCTACAAAAAGCTCGTCGCAGTAATCATCATCAATTCATCATCATTTATTTCGTTCACAGACACAAAACATGACATTTTCACACACATCTTTATTCACCGTATTCGGTAGACAAGAAATAAACAAGGAATAAACAATGAAAATAATAAAACTTAACTAGAACTTAACTAAGACTTAACTAAAATGTAATATAATGTCCATAGTCAGAACTTAATTGATGCAGCAAGATAGCAGAGATGACATAAAAAGTTATTACACTGGCTGAACCATGACAAAAAATTCTTTTACGTTTAAAAATTGCATCAGCTACAGGTAAACACTACATATTTATACATAAATGTACAAAACATCAGTTTATACACTTGTTAACGGCGACATGCAATGAGTGACACATCGAAAACAGCAAAAATTAGGAAAAGGTGATATTATTCAACAGCACATTGACAGTTAGACGATGTGATGGTGAGTGATATCACCTTTTTATGAATTTTGCTGTTTTCAATGTGTCAGTCATTGCATGTCGCTGGTAACAAGTGTATAAACTGATGTTTTGTACATTTATATTTGCTGTTTTATTACAATAACAAAGTTTTTATGTTCATTGTCAATTATAAACCATCTGCTTTCCACGGCCATAAAGACACCGAATCTTAAATATTTTAGGGTCACGAGTTTGACCTTTTGGGGTCACGTGACGTCATCGGTCACGTGACCATAGGACTTTGCATTCCTATTGGTGGTCCATTGTAACCATGCATCTATCTTGCACCGTTAGAGATATAGATTATGGGCCCCAAAGATATTGGGGTCACGACCTTGACCTTTTGGGGTCACGTGACGTCATCGATCACGTGACCATCAGACTCGGCGTGCGTGGGCACTTTCCTGTTGGTGGTCAATGATGACCATGCGCCTATCTTACACGGATTCGAAGATCCGGAGCTTCAAAGATTCTGGAGTCACGAGTTTGACCTTTTGGGGTCACGTGACGTCATCGGTCACGTGACCATTGGACTCTGGATTCCTATTGGTGGTCCATTGGAACCATGCATCTATCTTGCACCGTTACATAAAGCCTCAAAGTTGCATTTGCCCATGTTAAAGGCCAACAGTTCACTGCGCATGCTCCGTGTCACGTGACCTGTAGGCAGGGGGTCCAAAATGACCTCATATTTGGAATTCCCAGGTGCATATTGCCTATTCACTATACAACTTCTATGAGGCTACGATGACGACTAAGGGCCGTTTGTAGGTGAAAATTTTATACATAGGCATGTTTTTATAAAGGCCAAAACGTTGACTGCGCATGCCTCGTGTCACGTGACTTCTAGGTAGGGGGTCCAAAATGACCACATATTTGGAATTCCCGAGGCCATTCTGTCTATTCTCTATACAACTTTTATGGGCCTACGATGACGATTAGGGACTGTTTATAGGTGAAATTTTTATACAGGAGCGTTTTTGGCCGAATTAAAGTCCTTTTTGGACCCAATTTTCGACTTTGGGGGGATTTTTCAAAGGTTAGATATTAACTTCGAATTTCGGTTCCGGAAAGAGTTTGACCTTTCGTGAAGCCGCGTTGTCCGAGCCATTGCGCGTGAAAATCCCCCGGGCGGTCTGATCTGTAGGTCGGTCGACAAAAAAAGGTATATAGGCCTATATCGGAGAAAAATTTTCATTATATTTCACCCATTTGCCGAAAAGCCCCCAAATTACGGATTTGCATGAAATTTTGCACAGGGGGTTGTCTCGCGGACATAATCACCTGTTTCAAATTTTGTGTCGATCGGTTGAGGGGTTTCGGATCTGTGCAGGGTCGAATTTTGCCATTTTCCATTGACTTAGCCGGTCGCCATTAACACAGGGCTGCGCTACCGCACGCCTGTGATTCAGCAATAACGTCATCAGACCTAGTCTGAAATATTTTGCTGAAACAACTCTTAATGACATTTCAAGTTCACAATTAAAGAATAGGTACGGCAAGGTTGAAACAACACTGACAGTCGCCCGTAAGCCTAAATAAAGCGAACACAGGCAAAAATAAACGAACAAATAAAAACACTTCAAAAATACCATAAAATTAGCTGTTTAAAAGTATTGAGACTTCTGAAATTAACACTACTCGGAAGTGAATTCGCACCTATTAAGTAGTTTAGCTACTGAAATGTATTGCGAGAGAGAAAAAATTAGCTGTAGTGCAAAAACTGCAAATGTTTTATTAATTGTCGATTGCGTGATGATCTGGTCGCTATTGTGCCAGGCTGTCCGGCCGGATGTGAGTGCGACTCGGACTTCTCGTGTTCAAGAGATTTAGCTGATGAGCTCCAGTGCAGAACCGGTTTTGTTTCGACAGGATCCGACTGCACTCGTAAGTAATGCACTCACTACTTTAGGCCCTCTGTGGCCTAAGTATCCGATTGCGTGCAAATATTAATGTGACAGATTATAGTCCTTAGAGTTACTATAATCTCATACAAAAATGCATCTAAGCACAGTATGAGAGTTGGAAATAAAAGGAGCGATCTGATCTATTTTCTCCATTCTCTTGCGAGTGAGTCCGGCTTTCATATGTTTATGGTGTTTGTGCATGCAGTTGTAAAAATTGTTTTTTTACAGAAACTAGTAAATAATTAAAAAATTTAAAGTGTCGCACTCAGTAAAATGTGCATAATTTTTTTGCTCACCCGTTGTGCAGCTTGCTGCATAGATAACGTACTGGTATTAGGAAAAATATAGGCCTACTGCTGAAAAACTGGGGGTTGGCTTAACCTGATACTAAAGCCTTTCAGTGAATCTGAGATCTGAGCCATGTATAACAAGGCTAGGGTTATCTCTGACTCTGATTTGCGTGCAATAACTAAAAGGTTGGTCAAAACATTAGATATTTTTAGATGTTTTACTTTATTTAGATATTTTCGTAATTGCACTTGATATATTTTAATTATGTGAATATATGTGGTTTTTGTTATTAAGTTTGGCAGATGACAGATTGTGTTATTCTTGTATAATATCAGCGTGTCCGTCTCACTGTGAAACGTGTACGTGGGACGCATCCGTTGCCTCTACGACTTGCACCGCTTGCACTGGCGGCTGGTATGCGGACACTGATGGGACCTGCAAAGGTAAGAACTGAGAATATTGTGCATATTGTGTATATAGGCGACACATGTTTTGCATGGATTTGACATTATTGCAGTTGCATAGTAGTATCAGTATAGCTTCAACTAATAGGTAAATATGAATGTCACCATTAGATTGGTTGGCCTTAAAACCCATACCTTAGAACCAAAAATTACAACTCTATCTTATACACAGCCGGAGTTATGATCGTTTAAAGAATTGATTAATTTTCACCATAAACGCCATTGTAATTTTTTTTCCCATTTTTCTTATAAGTTAAGTTATTAAATTTTAATTTTCTAACCCCGAAATGGCACACCCTTGCCTCCCGCCGTGTCGTTTGAGCCATCGCGCTGATTATCCGCCGAGTGGTCTGACCTGTAGGTCAGTTAGTGAAAATGAAGATATATGTAAATAAAAAGTTCTTGCGTATATTTCAGCTAGGTTGCCGAAACCCCCCTCCTTAGATAGATTTATACAAACTTTTGCATGAGGGGTCTAGCCGACGTAATCAACCGTGCCAAATGTTATCTCAATCGGGTTAAGGGTTTTGATTCTGTGGGGGTCGAATTTTTGGCTTTCCCATAGGAAAGAGAAGTCGTCGTTAACACAGGTTTACCGTTCAACCTGTGATGAAACACGCACAAACGTATACGAACACAGAACCAGAACGCAGATAAGGCATAATACAGCTAAAAATTGAGGTAGAATAGTCTATAGCAAATTAGCAATTTAGTGCCTATTAGTTGTCGTCATAAGTGAATGGAGTGTCGTTGTTACTGTAGCGTGTGCGGCTGGCTGTGCAACATGCAGTGGTTCGTCGCTGTGTCTGACATGCGCCACCGCCTACGCATCATCTCCGTCTTCCTCACCGCCCTACACATGCTCACGTCTGTTAATTGTTGTTGCCCAATATTATTATCAGGATTTTTTAAACAAAAATTCATAATAATGATAATATAGTATGATGATTTTTTGTGTACTATACAGGGTGTTCCAAAAAAACGAATACCCAGTTTTATTTTTGGGATAACTTTGGTAATTCAGCTACCAATCTTTCACTGTTACAAGCAGAAATTTATGGCGTGTAAACGTGAAGTTCTTTCACCCACCGCACCTTTATTGTGTGACCACATTACCTAGCAAAACAAACACTGTCAAAGCTACAGTGGTCTCGGAGAACAGGCAACACATAAAGATATCAATTTCGTAGCATAAAATAGTTAAGCTTA
>Ga0209367_1004096_pt1 | contig 20034 bp, 11 predicted proteins | sample WorMetLIZISLAND2_FD_187412 | JGI IMG/M metagenome (GOLD analysis project Ga0209367, IMG submission 187412) | Marine gutless worms symbiont microbial communities from Max Planck institute for Marine Microbiology, Germany - Olavius geniculatus... ...
GGGGAAGACAGTGAAAAAAGGGGGATAAAGTTTAGGAAAGGGTGGGAAGAAAAATTGGTGCAAAAATGGGGGAAAAGGGGAAAGTAGTGGGGAATTTGAGCCTAATTTCAATACTAGATTTGTGGAGATGAAGCCCCTATGCTGTACAGGGTGGTGAGTAATTTGACAGTTTTATAAACAATTAGTTTTGATCACTGCGAAGAAGTGTGTTTATGTTGACCGTTGTGTTCAAATGTTCTACGTGACCATCTTTCATTTCGGTGATTGAGGCTAATCATTTACAAAACTATTGAATCGCTCCTCTATGAAACAACATATATGTTTTACTTTTTACGTGTCACCCTGTATTTTTATTCGTTTACGGCAATTCTTTGTAGAGTGGAATGGAGCACTTTTGTTGCACATATTGCTCTTTACGTTTGTTTTTGTTAATTTCAGTTTTTCTGTTTATTTTTAGTTATGTTTTGTGACGGATAGTATTCATCGGTGTTTTATATTTTTAATTTTTTTGGCTAACGTTGTGGCGGCATATTCTGTTCTCACATTCTTTATTTAATTGTATCAGATTCTTCACTGCCACACATTCACACACACACAATGTGTCTTAAAGTTGTACTTGTGGCAGGTTGTTAATTAGTTGCTCAGAAGAATAATTAAAAACTTACCTTGCATAATGTGAGTTAATTGATTAGCAACCATGCTGATCACAGTTGATTTGGTGTAATATATTTAACAAGAAAGCCCAGCTGTCGCTAGGGAAGATACACTACAGCCTGTACAGTGTCTGTTCAAGGTCATCCAAGGTTGATGATTTTCATCTTATCTGAAAGGGCATATGCCATATCCTGTTAGTGATTAATAGTAACCTTGGCTCTCTCTCCCCATTTTTGAGGTATGCTAGTTTTTCATTGAAAAATGCACATTTTTTACCCCCCCATTTCACCTCAAATTTGAAAATGTTTCCCTTGCACTGCACTCCCCAAATTTTGTGCGAAGAGAGACTTGACTCAGGGTTAATTATTTGTGCAAAAAGTTTTCCCCTACGACCCAATGCGTAGCCACAATACATTTGTTACATACGGACGGACGGATGGACCGATGGACTCACGACAACTCTTACCATAGGCACCTACACTATAACATGGCTGTAGCTCATTAATATCATGGTTGTTTAATTTAAGGTGAAGATTGAATACCATTGCCGTCCGTTTTTGTGTGCCTGCTTCACACAGAGTCATGGTATTACAGTCTGGAGGAAGAAAATCATGCATTTGATTATCATAAATCAGTCAGACTGGTTAATATTGTTGTTGTTTGTTTTTTTTGTTTTGTCAGTTTATTTGCATTTTTGCATATTTATTGCATTTGTCCCTGTTCTGGTGCTTTGGTGTTTCGTTTATTTGTGTGATTTACATGTTATATGCTTTAGTTGGTGGTCTCATCTTCGTTTAAATGTCTCTTCTGTGTACAGCAGATCTGTGCACATTTCACAGGCTTGAATCATTTTTCCCATCCATTTGATTTTCAGCCCAGTCCACTGCGCAGTCCGACCTGACTTGTTTACTTACTGTGCAGCCCAGTCGCACTGCGTCATGCAGGCCAGTTAAGAGGGGAGAAGGGGGAACAGTTTTCCCAGGCGTCACAACGTTTGGGGGCCTCTGTTGTCGCTCGTAAAATTCATTTGCTATGTGTTCGACAGTGGGGTGGATCATCTGAATTAAGCTTACGTCAGTCGTCAGTTATATTTTGCGACGATTTCACAACAAATCCGACTATTTCTTGAATGAATGAATGTATGCTGCTGGGGGCTCCATTCATACTCTATGCTTGCCATCGTCCACTCTCCATTTGGCGCATCCTATATCTGCCCCTGTCAGCCTTGCCTTTGCTTACTGATTTATCTCCTTGGTTCTTGCACAGGTCTGGGTTGTCTTTCTCACTTTTGACTGCTTGTCGAATATATTGGTTGTTAATAGTTTATAATTTTGTTAGCTGTTTGTTATAGTCTGGTAGTTTTGTTTGACATTCGTCTGTCTTTATTGCGGTTTATGCTGTGTGTTAGCACTCAAAGCAGTAAGAATGCACTGCATGCGTTTGTGGTGTATTCAGATGTGTGATAATTCTGTCTGTTCACTTTTGACGCTGCTGTTAGCATTTGTTGGTGAATTTTGCTGTGGACTGCCACCCGTGTTTTTCAATAGACAGCATTATGAGATTGATGACTGTCTGGAGGATAACAGGGAAGATTATCAGAACTGCCTTTAGTCTTACATATGCACAATTATAATCGGCAGTTCTTACAATGTTAGATGTAGGTCGTTTCTGTGTTTAATGTTTCATATTAGGTTTTTCGGTAAAGGTTAAACTTACTGTTTCATTATTATATAAGTGCATTTTGCCTGGAAAGGCCGTCCTTGAAATGACCTATACTGTATCGGGTAGGACGTTAAACCCTACTCATTCACTTGCTGTAGCCTGCTTTTTGTTACATTGATATATTTGTTGTTAGCGTCAGTTGTTGAATATAAAATAATTTTGTAATTTTAGCTTGTGAGTGGTTCAGTTATTTTCTCATTCATTATTTAAATTTAATTGCATATTTAGTGCAATAATGCCTGCAATAAAATTTGTCACTACACTGTATTGAAATTCTACCCATAGAAATTGATGTGTATTTTACTTATCTTTAGTCATGTAAAATGTTCAATAGTTTTAGACCTTTGTAATTTTTTCTGTGTCACTCTGTGTCATAATATACAGTTTTGTGGGCTTAGTGTAATATATGTTGTAGTTTGCATACTATTTATTATAGTGCAATAAAGTTTGTATGTTACTATTAAGTTACAGTACTAGTGATAATACACAGATACACTAGTGTAGCCATAGGGGTGGCACTGGGGGCACGTGCCCCCCCCCCCCTGTTAGGAGCCTACTCAGTTACTCAAAATAGTGCCAAAAATGCACCAATACACATCATTTTCACATCAAAAAATCAAAAAAGTTTGTGCGGAGGGGACACCCCTGTCCATACCCCACCCTTCAAGTGCCCCCACAACAACTAGATCCTGGCTATGCCACTGCACAGATATAGTTTATATGTAGTGTCGTATATGTTTTTTTCTGAGGTGAGTAATTCGTAAGAAATGCTACCATGTGTCAGGCAAAGACTCATTTTCTGGAGGTCATGTTTAGAAAAAAGTTCTAGGGAATTAACATACCAATACAATGACAGTTAAATTCGAAATAGCTTGTGGGTTTTCAATGTGCAGTCTTCGACTGTTTAAGCTTAGAATACTGTGGCTGGTTGGGCAATTTTAAAACAGCTGGAAAAGTTATAATATTATGCCAAAGTCCCCTAAATGGAATCATGCACCTGGCTTTTCTGCAGCTGTATATTTAAAGTCAGTAATTGATACACGTTGGCTGCATTAAGTTGTTTGCTGGTTTCTACGTGTTAGTGTTTGAAACATTTCTCTGCTTGTGGAGTGTTTGTGAAGTGTCTTTTTGGTGCTATGTATTGCTGTCCACAACAGCTTATTATTATAAATTTCGTCTTGTTACTTTTTGTCTCTGTTTGTGGCTGATAAACATAGAAGTAGTGAGATCTTGATCTAATGACTTGTATGCCTACCTGCCGTAATGTTCTGGAACTCAAGCAGTAAAGTTCTGCCACGTGACACGTGATGATTTCTGATGCCTAGTTAAGTTGCAGTTTCTTTGGTTAATTTACAAACTGCCATTAGTTCACTATTCACATTCGCTCAGTATTTTCTGCTTTCACAGCTCGGTCTTCGCTCAAGATATACTGATTTCACTCTGGGAAACAGCTAGAAAGCAGGAATAATTGAGAGTTGGCCATTCTTTGTGGAGCATCTCCACTAGTTCCTCTCTTGTCATCTTTACACACAGTAACACTTGAAACTGGTGACTTAATTGGTGCTCGTTTACCGCTAGCTGGTCTACTGTCAGGTTATTGTGAGTCAAGCCTATTTTCGAAAGTAAACTCTGTGGAAAATTATTGTGACAGAACATTCACATGCTGACTGAGCTTCCATTGGCATTTGCTTCTGTTATAGATAAATCCTACAATTTCATATTTTATTATTTCATCAAGTTATAGTGCATAGGTCAGTGGTCGAGAGTCGCACTATGCTTGCATTATATATAGTCATATTTGACAGCAATTTTTTGCATTATTTTTTTATGGTGTGCAATGTACAGTAATTGCATATTGAGACACTTTTTCTGGGACTTTATTTCTGAGACAAGAGACATTGCCAACGCACTGTCCAGTTGGCCTAGCTGACATTTCAACAATGTCAGAATGCACATATTAGACCAGTCTTACTGATAGCAAGAAGCCCAGCTGTCGTTAGGGAAGACACGCTACAACATGCACTTTCAGTTGCACTACTGATATTGAAGGCCATCCAAGGTAAATGATTTTCATGTCATATGAAAGGGCGTATGCCACTTTCTATTAGTGATTAATAGTAACCTTGGCCCTATCTCTCACCGTTACCGAGATGTGGCCATTTTCCCCTTGAAAACGCACATTTTTGCACTCCTCTATTCAAATCTCAACCCAAATTTGAAAATGTTTCCCATGCACTGCATCCGTCAAATTTTGTACGCAAAGAGCCTTGACACAGAATTTATTACTCGTGTAAAAGTTTTCCCCTGACACCCGTTACCTAGGGTGCATCCGCGGCCAACAGATCGACGGACTGACGGACGACAATCGTGCCGTGGACGCACTGCAGCATTGCTGTAGAGCGTTAAAAACTGTATCAAGACTCCACTACTAAGCTAACTACAGTCGTTGATTTGGCGAATAAAAAATCTAAGTAGAAACATGAAGGTGCTAGACTGACCCAAGTCAAGGACATGCTTCAGCCTGAGTCCATATGACAATACGATACGACTTACGTTCGAAATCTATGGTAACCAAAACAGTGACGTGCGTGACATATGTATTTTAGATTTGGCAAGAATACGTTTGTTTACGTAGTAGTTGAAATAAAATTTGTTAGTTTTTTAAACATTTTTTTCAAGTTGAAAGCGTCCTGTTGAACGTGTTTTAAAACATAAGCACAAGTTGTATTCGAATTTTAATTTGCTTGCTTTTAAATTGGTAAATATTACATATTTTAGTCGTGCGTATAGTGGGCCGGGGCGTAGACAAATAGTGAGGCAGTAGCTTACGGTGTCATGCGAAAGTACGCCGTGTTCTATAGCTAGTGAAGCAGGTGTTTCTTGAAGAGCTACTCTGTATTTATTGCGTATACAGCTGCTTCCAGTGTTCGCCGCCTAGCATAGGGCAGCAAACCCCGTTCCTGGCCCTATTCTTATCCCAAACCGAAAGCTTAGGATCCTTGTCACTGAGTTAGTCACCATTTATAGTGCACTTAAATCTAGCTAAGTTGGCTTTATTTGCTTTACTGTACTACTGTTAACACTCAAGCAGTATTGATCAGCACTGGTTGCATTGATCTGTATAATTCGTGGATGAGAACATGTCGTGCAAACTTAGCAGCGTGTGAAGTCTTAGTGAAAATGCAAAACTTATGTGTCTCTCCATTACAAACTGTGGCCCCCCTGTTTTTCAATAGACAGCATTATGAGATTGATGACTGTCTGGAGGATAACAGGGAAGGTTATTAGAACTGCCATTATGAATACATATGCACAATTAAAATCAGCAGTTCTTACAATTTTAGGTTTAGGTCATTTTTTGTGCTTTGTGTTTCATAAAGGTTAAACCTTTTGTTTCGTTATTATGTGTACTAGCAAAGTACCCGCCCTATGGGTGGGTTACTTTACTACTCACTCACTCACTGTGGCAAAGAAACAGTTTACTAAGTGTAAATGAACTTACTAAACCAGTCAGAAATGTCATCCGTGAATTTCTTTTCATTTTTATTTTGCGCAGCAGTAATATGAGATTGTGTGTATTTCATTTTAGCACTAATCTGTCAAAACACAGTGGATATGCTGTCCTGATTTTTGCTACAGTCTGCTATTACAAATCACAGTCATCGAATCGTGAATGGAGTATTTTACAGTCAGATAAATCAGCTATTTTCATGTGAATGGTGATGACATTATCTGTTGGTCTATAAAAGCCAGTGAAATGTCTTTGTCAAGATCGAGAACTCCGTCACCTTCTGTTCCAGTCTGCGTAGATTCTGATACTGAGCAGCCTTTGTCAAGCCCTAGTCCTTCACCTACACTTGTCAGTGAAGAGTGCCATCGCAGTTCTCATGCCATGTAAGTTTGCTCTTTCTTGTGGCAACACTGTGGTACCAAGGATGTTGTTTAATATCTGTTGTATAAGCATATAGCTAGCAAAGACTTGATCGCTTTTCATAATCAAGTTAACGTTATATTTAGCTGACACTGTTTGTTTGATCTGCATGCTACCTAAGTGTTATCCATATATCTTCAGGCTCTGTCATGCTATGTAATTGCTCTGTTCTTTTTATTGTTTCATTATTGTTATTGTTAAGTGTGCTGGCTGTTGTACTGCAGCTTTGTGAGATGTTGGAATCGTGGGGAAAACAGTTGTTCACGCTGTGACTTTGAATATGTGCCAGTTCCTAATTCAAGATGTGCGTGTAAGAGAGAGATTGAGTCGGTGAAGTCTTGTGAGAGTAATGCAAAGCCCTCGCTGACTGGTTCACGTAAGCTGCCGTATGACGACAAACACATGGACGTCAAGAAAGAAGAAAGGGTACAACTTTCTCTGTATATGCATATTTTCTCATGTGTAATTATTTGTTAATTTCAATGATCAATAGTTAATGAAGATCTCACTTATTTACAGTATAATTTATTTCACAAAAGATTATTTCAAGTCGAACATATGTAGCAGGCTGACTCTTTTACAGTATGTAAATGGTTTTAGTCAATTTTCTTCTAATGAAGTTGCTCACTAATGTATACGTTTGATTTTTCAATGATTATTATTGTTCTGTCATTTCTAGCATTATTATTATTAACATGGACAGTGTAAATGAATATTTTATTGTAAGTTAATTATTATTTATTATGAATCTTAATTATCTTCTTTTAATTACATTTTGGTTTCTTCAGTTATCACCAGCATTAAAGAAACGACCGGCGCCGGAGAACTTGGGCAGCGATGCACAGATTGTGAGCTCGTTGATGGGCAATGCACAGCGGCTGCAATGCGACAATGCAGCATTGCATGCCTATATGATGATTCATGACCCAACGCCCGCTCTACGCCAGCTCTCAGAATATGCCAGACCACATCTTGGTCACTTTTTCTCTTAAATTGTCTCTCTGTTAGTCTGCAGCGTAGTATGGGACTGGATCAACTGCTTCAAGATGTTGCTTAAAGTCTGTGAAGTTGAGTCATGTCGTACAAAAAGTAGGCCAAATATCAAACAATTGACCTGATTAAATTTAGATATTGTCACCTAGTTTAAGAGTCGCTTGTCTTTTGCCAGCTCAGTTGTAAGTTTCAGAGGAGGTAGACTTTGAAACCGGGGGAATTTGTAACTGTGAGGTTTCATGACCTTGACATTGATGTTGGATGGGTTAAGATGGCATATTGTTGTCTAGCAGTCATTGACCTTTGCTTATAATTACCTCCGCCAAGGAGGTTATGCTTTTGCTAGAGTTTGTCTGTCTGTGTGTTAGCAAAATAGCTGAAAAAGTTATGGAAGGATCTTTCTGAAACTTTTAGGGAATGTTGGGAATGGCAAAAACTACAAGTGATTCACTTTTGGGGGTGATCCATTCCATGTTTGGATAAAAAAAATAGGACTACAATGTTGTGTCAAATCAATATGCTTGGCGGAGGTCTGCGCTCTCTGGGTGCTTTTCTAGTTAGATACTAAAATTCATTTGAATCAGATATAGTTTTGTAGGTGGCATTGGGCGTTTGACAGACATTCTTTATTTGGTTAGTTCCTTGATTAAGTTGACTTAACTAGTATATTGTATTTAAAATTGATCTTTTATTCCTGGCTGTTTTTTTTACATTGGTTGCAGGTGGAAAACATGACGTTATGCCACCTGTAAATCAGGGACTGCCTGCACCAAGTGCTCTGTCATTTGGTCCTACAGATATCTCCTACATGCAGAGGCTGCAGGCGAGAGAAAGGTGATTAAAGATTGATTGTTCAGTGCATTGTAAATTATTGTCGTTACTGATTAGAACACTGCAGCTGCAGCAGTGTTAATATTTTCCTCTTTGTGTTGTATTTAGTAAGCTTTTAGAGCTGTCTCATTAATGCCATAAACTTTTCAGACACATTAATATGCACTTTTGTGTGTGCTGCAGAATACGTTGGATAGTACTGTATGTAGTAGATTTGAATATGCTGTAGCTTGTTTTAACCGTAACTGTTTGATTTATGCAATGATAAGCTTGCCTTGTAGCAAACCACAGGTATCACAATTCACCCATTTTGCACTTCTGTTAAGCTTCATCCATCGTTTTTCTGCATTAGTGCATATGCTGTAATGTACAGTAGACTGATTATATTATTGAAACTTACCGTTTCTTGTATGCAGTGATAATATGTGAAACATTTTTTGGAAATGGTGATCTGTGTTTACTGTAGCTTGAGTTCATGATATAGGTTGCAGTTTCTTGTCATTGAGGAACAACATTTGGTTAAAAACAAACTGAAAGACGTGTTTGCTGTAGTGTTGAATGAAGACATTGTTGGCAGCAGTTTGCTGATATTGCATTGATATGATACAATATGATAAGGATTTGCACTTGAAAACTGACAGATAAGCTGTCGGTTTAATCTAGCACTTAAACTAAACAGAACTGAAATCTATTTAAATAGAAATAAAATGAGAGAAACTGAAATAGAAGTATGTTTGTTATGTAAAGCATAAACAAGAAGCCCATCTGGTGCTAGGCAAGGCCACCTATACACCAGTGTCCAAAGGCCAGCAAATGTGAACATAGTTTTTATTTATTTCTTGAACTTGATATTAATATTCTGTTGTTAATTATCATTCATTGATTGGATAATTGATAGGTTTGAGGAGTTGGAGAGGCAAGCTCATTTGTGGCGTCGTGGGGATGAGATGAAGTCGGACAGAGATTGGCCCACAGCAGCAGCAGCAGCATCGGTGGCCGCCACTGGTCTGCCAGCGCCACTGAATGCTACAGCCGCCGCCACAGCACCTGATCTGCCACTAGCAGAACTGCAGCGTTTGTATGGACCATCATTTCTACTGCCAGTCAGTGGTCTTGCTGCTGGACCGCCCCTCCTGCCTCAGGCCTTCTATCAGTCGCCGGAGTTAGCCGCGGAACTGTTGCAGCGAGAGCGAGAACGTTTAGAACAGCTATGTGAGTGCATTGCTGACATTGAATTATTTGCTAATTCTGCTATAACTGCCATCTTGTCATTGTTGTAAGTGCATTTATGGAGTTTATATTCTGTTAAATTTAATGTCTACATCATGTATATCGTAGATAGAGATAATTCTGTATATTTTGTTGGAAAACATATACTTTTCTTTTTTTTTCAATCAGCTTTGGTTTTTCTGGAGCTTATCATCATCACACTGTGTGCCCAGGAAGGAACCTCTGATTTCTTTAACTAGTATTTTAAAGGATGCGTGTCCTTCCGGTTAGACGATCGACAACAAAGTGCATAAACTGCATATTGCTTAATAATTAGATATTAGATATTCTAAAAAAATTTTCCAGTGTTTCATGTTGCTTTTCTACTGTGTGGCTACAACTTGTACTTAACACTTGATCTGTACATTTTTGAATGTTGCTGATTTGGACATAAATCAATTGCAGCACATAAATGCCGGGTTCCCAATACATGCAGTGATGCACATGCAGGGATGGGTTCAAGGCCAATATTTTTGAGGCCAGTGGTCTTTAAGGCCAGGCAAATGGCCTTTCAGGCCAAGGCCAAGACCACTATGTAACTGAGTCTAAAGATGGGCTTTCTAATAACCTATCTGCATTCGAGTTAAAACTGTAGATTCAGATACTTTGTGGTACACAGTCACGGCGACATGACAAAGTGGATTTAATGGATATATCATACAAATACTATCAGCTTTCTGCAGAGAGCACATTCACTACAAATGACTAAACGCTATGACGTCTAGTCTAAGGCTAAAGCTAAGGCCAAGACCACGATTTTTTATCGTTGAACTGATCCTCAAGGTCAGGTCGAGGGCAGTCTTTGTGGACTCCATGTCTGTTATTGTGTGACGTGGTGCAGCTGGTGCCGGACCAATGCATGCGGTGCCTGGTTATCCAGCACCTATTGATCCCGTTGTTGCCGCTGCTGCTAGCCGTATACCAGCAGCCGAGAGACTTAACATACCGTCGGACCCACTGTTAAGACTACAGCTTGCGTCGGCGGGTCTGACCGGCCCGGCATTCGCTGGTGACACTGTACCAACGCCGGCGGCAGTGAGTGCTGCTGAGCTGGCCCATACACACACCCACTCCCACACGCATCTGCACCTCCATCAGCCCGAGTCAGCCTCCGCAGCCGCGGCCAATCTACTCCCGCCGCTACACCCGCTGCTGGCGTCACAGCTGCTGCAGTCGTCAGCACTCAACCCACCAGGTAGATAATAGCAACTCTGGCATAAATAAGCATCTTGTTGTAGTTTTTGTTGCATGAAAATATTTTATCGACTTAGGCAAACAAGCATTTTTTAATTTATCTACAGTGATATTCAGAGTTCACAGTTTTTTGTAACACAAATAGTTTGCTGAAAAGGCATGTTTCAGTAGAATAAAATAGATTGTTACCTGACCAGTTTTATATAATCTTTGTTCTATAAATTAACAGCGTTTTAGGCCAGTCCAGATGGAAAAGTGAACGGGCCAGATCAAATACTTAAACTTTCTGCAGAGGTCTAGTAAAAATTCTGCCATATACTGTGAACTATTGTACAAGATATATTGCAGGTTTAAGTGATTATATAATGATAGCCATATTTTTCTATCACTACATCGTGGTTTTGGGGCATCGTTGTAGCTTTTTCTGCCATGTTAGCTGCAAGATCTAGTTTTTGTCTGTCTTTGTCTTGAAACTGTGTGGATGGCCATTGGCTTCATATCATATTGGCTACATATACATAGCATTGTTGTGCATCTTGTTATTGTTGGATGAATGTAGTTAGAACTGGTGTTGTTAATATAATATATCAGTGTGTTGTCATGTGTTCAGTTGATCCACTGGTAGTCGGGGAAAATCCAGCAGCGAGTGCTGTCCATCGGTCACTGGCCGGCTACGGCTCAGTGCCTGGCGTGCCGTTACCTCCCGCCGTCAGTCCCGCTGCACAGACATTGGCTGCCGCACAGCAACAAGAGCTGCTGTACCGTGAACTGTTGAGCAGGGCTCCATATGCCAACGACCCGGTCCTCACTCAGCAGGTCAGGCTAGCAAAATAGGTAAAAAAAAATAGGTAAAAAAGCAGTTCATATTTTCCAGATTTTATATTACTTGTGCACGTCTAATTTGTTTAGACTGTACAGCGCTATATCTATATGCCTTTTCATTGACTGGCCACTCGGATCGATTGACAAAGTTTCAAAACATGGCAAAACACGGAGGGAAGGTGCTTCGACTGTGCACTGTGTTATATGTAGCTATATGTAGTTCTAGCAGGGTTGACACTTTTTTACAGACAAAAAAATCATACAGGATTTTTCAGGACACCCATGAAAAATTTTCCGGAATCTTTTACAGCCCACAAATGTTTAAATGTAATGTACTCGTTCCACAAATTCAAAAATAAGGGACTGCAAGTAATCTGCAAGCAAAGCAAGCAGGAAAAAAATGATTTACACTTGTACCTATGAAAACTGCGTGATTTTCAGGGATATTTTTCCATGACCGTAGGCTTTAATTTCCAGGACTTTCCAGGAAATTAAACCCTAAGGTCCTGGACTTTCCAGGTTCTCGAATTTTCAAGAAAAAGATCCACGACTTTCCAGGAGGCATGGGAACCCTGTGTAGTTGACAATAGTCCAGTTTTCTGTTGATCGTGCCACTGTACTGCAGTTTTCTTTGTGTGTTGCATTATTATTTGCAGGAGGCTCGATTTGCTAGTTGCTATTATGCTGCTGTGATATCTTGTGATGTGGCTGGCAGCATCTTTCTGCAGTGATTTTAATGACTCACAAAATATTGATGAAATTTTTGAATTCACGAGACAGCGGGCATATTGCTATATAACCTGTGTTATATAGCAATCAAACTGAATTCACGCATTTCTGGTCTGTTAATGGATTTTTTTGCTTGCAGTTTTTTTCAGTTTTTTATTTTAGTTTTCATCATGGTTTTCTTTTCTCCAGCTTCTTTCTTTTTTATAATTTGCCTGTTTTTGACTTTTTAATTTTAACGTAGCACTTTCCTGTTTTTTAAATTTCATTTTATGCTGTAGGGTGTGCTAAAAAATGACCCAACTTGTTTTTCTCAGAACACCCTGTAGAGTTAACTGGCAGCTTGCCTGCCAGTTTTTTCGCTCATATAATAAGGTCATAGTGAGCTTTTTGCCATTTCTTGTTTTTGTTTTTTTGCTAGTACCTGTTACTGTCTTTACTATCACATGTTTCGCTGATATATGCAGTGCTGACGGGAGGATGTCTTGCTGTGGTTGTTTGCAGTTATTGGCTCAAGCGGCAGCTATCCAGCATGAAGCAGCGCAACATATCGACCGTGAACTTGCACTCAAGATGCCACGCTGACTACGCCTCTTGTACAGGCTGGCATCAAAAACGTAGCCCCCCTTAAGTTTTTGTCATAACTGCATCAAGTAACAACCTTTTTTCAGAATTCTTTCTCAGTAAAGTTACGGCTGAGTTTTTTAAAGATCACATCCCTTCCAAGATGGATCTCTTGACTATCGTGTGAAATGGAATTTTAAATGGTTGAGTTAAAAGCTAATGAAATGATGGCATTTTTTACAATTTCCTGGTTTACCAGCTCTGCGGCTAGTGAAAGAATATTGAAAATTTTCATATTGTTTGATTAAGTTATAAGTGTGTGAAATTTAGCGCTTGCTGTATCTAGAGGGCAGTTCATAAAAAGCAACAGATTTTCTACTGCATCTGAACTTCTCGTTAGTTGTTGCTGAGCATCATGTGTATAATTTTATTTTATTTGTTATTGCCAGAACATTTATACGTCATAGCTACTGAACAGGTCATGTGCTGGACGTTAGATTGTTTGTGTGCAATTGTAAACAATTCTTTTGTTATCACTAATAGTTAGTAGTTGGCAGCTGTTGTTTGTCACAAGACAGTGTAGTTATTTGACCACTAGTGCAATATTTGCCAGAAGCTGAAACAATTGCAGTGTTGAACAGAGCTGTATATCAATTAGTTGCATTGCCATTCTGCATATTATGCTGTCACAGTTCATATCTTGTTCGTTTTTGTTAGTTTTTTCATTGCGTTTGTTGTATTAACGTACGTGTATCTTGCATGTAGTGTTAGATTGTTTTTTTTTGTTCTGTAAATATGTAAATCATTTCTGCATTTTGTGTGGTTTATGCAGTAGAACTAAGCCGCTGATGCATAGCAGTCTACGGCTGTTAGAGCAAACGTTTGTTCAGCAGTTGTCTGAGTTTAGCTACGCCATTGGTCGAGCTACAGTACGATAAAATGTAATATTTGCACTGGTAATCTGGTAGCTTAGCACACTTACCAGAACTGTTTTAAACAGATCCTCTGTCTTCCAATAGACAGCATTATGAGATTGATGACTGTCTGGAGAATAACAGGGAAGGTTATTAGAACTGCCATTAGTCTTACATATGCACAATTATAATCGACAGTTTTTACAATTTCAGTTTTTGGTCGTTTTTTTGTGTTTTCAGTTTCATAAAAGTTGAACTTTCTGTTTCGTTATTATGTGTATGTGCATTTTTCCTGGAAAGGCCATCCCTGAAATGACCTATACTGTGTCGAGCGGTACGTTAAACCCTACTCGCTCACTTACTGTTTTGAACAGAACAGAGTACGGAAATAAGAATGCGGAGAGCAAGTGCTTGAATATAGCGGATCAAAAATCAAGAAACAGTTGAGTAATAGCAGAGATGAGGTCCTGAGATCAAAAAGATCTTTTTAAAAGAAAGACGAATGAGAACTGAGGAAAAGAAAAGCCGCAATGGCAAGATAGAGATATACGGACTGGAGATCACTTTGCTAATCTGTATAATCAGTTCGGATGGAAGCAGTTTTCTATGAATGGCAGTCAGTGTTCAGTGGCGGATCCAGAAATCTGGAATAGGGGGCAGAAGGGTGGAGCGGAGCCCCCTGCCCAAAAAATTTTGGCAAAAATTATGCATTTTTGTGCAAAATTTCAACTTGTTTTAATATGTATCCGGTCAATAGGGGGAGGCGGCCACTCCATCTTTCCTCCGCCTCTTTTTTTTTGAATTTGCCACTGGCAGCGTTCTTTAGCATTGATTGCTTATGCAATATGCACACGTGGTTGTTATTTGGCATGCTATGTGGTGTAATCGTGTACTTGATCATATCTATTGTTCTTGCTTATTGTTGTCAGAGGTGTTTGACTGTGTGCAGTTGCATTGGTTTATTAGTTCATTTGGATGCATCTTTGTTTTTTGTTCCGTTGATTGTCTGTTAGTGACTTGCGGGAAGATGACCTGTCAACTACGGATGAAAAATTGGTTCAAAAACCTAGCTTTTTCTAGATTGTAAGTAACAATACATTAAAAACTGCAATAGTCTAATTTTTTTTTTTTATCTTGTGCAATTTATAGCACTGTCTTACCTTACCTTACCTCTGGGGTGGGCAGGCACCTGCCCAGCGCTGAGGCCATATCAGTTTGGCCCAATGCGCATCCCCGAATGTAATCATAAGGTTACGGGAAACAGCTGTGAAGCCGTGAACGGCTGTGAAGCCGTAGATAAATGACCGTGAAGTCGTAAAGTGTAAAGCCGAAGTAAGTGTAAAAGCCAAAAATTAACCAGTGCATGAGCATTGGTGATGCATCTGCTTATTTTGATCACCTTTTAGTTGGCTCCTACCCACCAGATTTTGGAAATCTTTCAGGTCGTTGGAGCACGAAGCCCCACCACCACGTCAAGGTCGCCAACCACGGTGGAGATTCGTCACACTGGTCAGATTTAAATGTGTATTTTAATTGTGATATCTGCTTTTTGACATCATGCCATTTCACTCCACAAAAAAGATGTGATATGTAGAATGGTGTATGGGATGCTTTTCCTGGGTCTTAAAATGTGTGTCCTGTGAACCAGCCTCTTGTTATGGTGTATTAGAGGACCAATGGTAACTGTAGAATTCTCATTACCTGTCGTTTGTTTTGGCCATTGGTGTGTACGTATCATTTCACTAATGTGAAGAAACTAAGTCTTTCCCTGGCCATAATGCACATAAGACAGCACTTTTCTATTTCTTAGCTCTCTGTCAGATTTACACTGCAGTATCATGAATTGCATGTTGTGGCGGGTTCAATTGCCTGTTTAGTTACGCATTAACTCCTCGCACCTTCCAGCGTTTGCTGGTAGTCATTGTGCATAGTCATGGAGGGAAGGCCAGGCTGAGTTGACCTGGGTTCATAAAAATAATGGTGCAAAAATGTCGATGCGAACATGAGGACCTGTGCTGATCATTAGCTAATCACCATTGCATAATTTCAGCATAAGTTTGGCAGTAAACTGCAATTATCCATGCAAGAAATATTACTGGATTGTGCCCAGTTTAATGTACTTCTCGTGCACATTATTCAAGTGTTTTTTCGTTTTTTTGCAATCTGTATTAGAGACCCGGCGTCAATTTCAGATGGGTCTGATATTGTACTAACAGTGACTATCATCAAGGTCGTTATTGAAAATTGTCTCCCTATTTATCTGGCATCGTTATCAAAATATGGTGCCTCAAAGATAGTGGGGTCACGACCTTGACATTTCTGGGTCACGTCCTTGACTCGCAGTGGTCGACTTCCTACTTCCTATGCGTGGTCCATAGTGACCATACATCTATCTAGCACAGTTATGGAGATATGGCCGTTTGAAGTTGGCTCTTCCAGGAGCGGAGGTTGGTCATCGGTTTGTCCTCAATATTACATTGATCTCATATACTCCTCTTCGCTACATTAGGAACGTAGTGCGTGAGGAGTAAAATTCAGCAGTCATTATATCTTTTTGCTGGCACTAAGTTATGTTTGAGCATTACTAGGGAACATCAGCACAGGTGGTTCAACTGCTTGCCCAATGTTGTCACTTCGCAGCCGATCGGTTGAGCCAGCCTATGTCAGTTACTGTCTTTGAATAGACTTATAGTTACTGTCTGTCACTTGTAAGAAAGATGTGCTCTCTGTTAGACTGTGCATTTTCAGACCTTGTGGTTGGCATTTGAATCTAAGAGTGAATTTTTGAATGTACGTTGTGTGTAATTCGTCGTATTCGAAAATATGTTATCTGCTCTGTGCTCCATATCGGACATTTTCATACTTGGAACAAATCTTGATGCATCAGTTGCATTTTACGTATGGTGGAAGTGTCTGTTGATTTCTTGTTTTTGTTAAGTTTTTGATGTTTTTTTAATAGAAAGCTTCTGTATACACGGTTTCATGTAGCTTAGTTTTGTGCATGTGTTCACTATTTTGTCTGTGAGTCCATTGTTAGTGAGCATTGGACTTGGTATAAGTACCCTAACACGAGCCATGAAACATTCTGCATCACATTGTACAGTTCCCAAGAGTCTAGTTATTCAGTAGCTATCTTACTGTTCACTGGATTTCGTTAACAATAATAGAACACAAGTTCACGTAGCCAACGTTTACTTTCCTCTGTAACTAGAATTTTGGAGCAGCTCTGGACATACTAGCTGCAACGTTACATAAATAACCAGGACTGCTATTGTTTACTAGCAGAAAGTTGCATGGTCACTTTTGATTTGTACATAAAGCAACGACCTTGGGTGACCTTGAAGGGTTAGTCACAACCAGATTTAACATCTGTAGAATGATTGTAGTCGTATGCTTCACAGTATTATACTATGGCATCAAAATGAATTTGAATGACAATGTTTAGTCCTATTGAGTTGAGTACCTGAAGCTAAAACAAGAATTCCAGTTGTTGGTATGGTGGGCCGACTGTACTGGTTGACAATGACCTTGAAGGTCATCCAAGGTCGATGATTTACATTTCATCTGAAAGGGCGTATGCCACATCCTATTGGTGATTATTGGTAACCTAGGCCATCTTTCACCATTTCCGAGATATGGCCATTTTTCCGATATCGCAGTGCATTATGATGCTTCAAAGTCATCGATTTATGTGTATTTGAAAGCCCGTATGCGACTTCCTATTAGTCATCAATAGCAACCTAAGTCCTATCTTGCACCATTTAGCCACAATACATCTGTTACGGTTACGGATAGACAGACAGTTTTTCTCGCAGCGTGTTATCAACCGATGGAACAGTTTGTCACAAGATGAAGTGGACGTTCCTTCAGTAAATTCATTCAAGAGCCGCTAGAAGAGACGTAGTCATCAGACGGACTTTTTTAAAGACTTAAACAAGTCTACAAGTCCTATCAGCTGTACGATTCGCAACAGTCATCTGCATGGAGTTCTGATGGATGATACGTGTGTCTGCAACGGGTGCAGCTGCACTCGGTGAGTACAGCATAGCTGTAGCGCGACAAAAAAATAACAAATATTGACAATTGCTACTCTACTTTTGTTCTATGCTATTCACGGGTGGTCTGCAACAGTAGTATCGTAAAATTAGTAATTGAACTTATTGCACGATATTTTCTGTAAACCGAATACTTGCAGTTGGAACCTCTCTAGATCTCGAGTTCCGAAACTGCTTATATATTCTACGCCGCTTGTTGTTGTTTACTGTTTAGAAAGTAAAGTTGCCGGTATTGTGCGTATTTAGAGAAAGTTACTACTGTAAGAAATTTGATACGCATATAGTTTAATACGCATTATTGTTGTCATTCACATTTCGCGGACGTTTTTTATCTAATGCTGTTATATTTATTTATACTACTCAATGACTGACATCGTATCACGTTGTTGCGTCATCCCGCTCATTCCGCTTCTAGCCTTCTAGAATTACTTATATTAATTTTAACGCGAGGTGCTGAATTCACCTGGAGCATAAGTAGGGTGTGCAATGGCAAATATTGGATAGACAGGTATATTGCTACAAGTGTAATGCTGCATAGCATAACTACGTGCGACACCACAGGTTGTGGAGCAGGGTTACGGGTAGCCTAGTTCTGTGCTGTCCGTGGACCACAATGGCCTGCTCGTGAACTTACAGCATGGACCTAAAATCTTACCGTGCAATTAAATTTATTTATTTCAGCTTTATTAGGTAGTTAATTAACTTTCTCCTACATTTTAGTCTCACCGTTGACTTCAAACGAAGTATCATGCAATGGCTGCAGTGACATCAGACCAGTACTCTTCAGCACCTAACAGTGACGGCGGCAGGACCTCAGCGGCCCGGCTGCATCAGGCACTATTCGTTTTCCCTGAACTGAAAGTAGCAAATTTTGCGTTGCTTCTATCAGTTCGCTGAACTGAAAATAGAATTAACGGTAATTTATTAGTTTAACCATCTCTTAATCCTGTTCGTAACCTTAACCCTAACCCCAATCTTAACCCTATTCCTGACTCTCTGTTGCGAAATCTGCAGATCCGCAAATCCGCCGATCTACTTTTTACCATCGTCCATGGAGCAGAGCAGATCTACGGGTTGGTGCTGTAAAATGGCAGCACTTAATACCGAAAACAACCAACTTCTTTTTGGTAGTTTTCGGTTATGGTTAGCGTTAGGATTTTGGTATCGAAAACTACCAAAAATGTTTTCGGTAGTTTTTGGTACTTTTTCAGTGTTTAGTGCCACCCCTATAAAAGGGAGTAAAATACACAAAGGATCCATGTCAGCAAATAGTCCTAAGCCAATATATACTCCGTTGTTATGTGGATCTTGCTTGATAAATCAGAAACAATAACAACTTTAGAAGTTTGGGGATGTCAAAAATTGGTTGTTTGTGATATGCGGTGTCACGAAACATTGTATCGACCGCATCGACTGCACCGGCATCAAATATATGATCAGATCAGATTACTAAATTTAACCCTAACCCTGATTCTAACCTGTAACCCTAGTCCTAACTCCTAATCTTTCGTACTTGATCAGGTCATATTTGGCGCCAGTGCGGTCGATGCAGCTGGTTCGCTGTTGTATGACACCAGTGATCATACCCAGCAGTGAGGCTTGTGCAATTTATACCAATAATGCTAGCGGTAGATTGGCGATCTTGCTGTTAGCACTAGATAATTGCTAAAGGTAGATCGGGTGGACACATTAATGGGTATATGGTAGAACTTATGTTCGTGGTAGACATAGAAGGTCTATAAACCACGCCACGACACTATAACAAATTTACATCAGGCTTATTCAATATTATATCAGAGTCTAGCTGAAGCCAAAGTTGTTTTTTGTAGAATACATGACTTTGAATAAATTTTGCTTAATGTGTGGTAATTAATATCAAAGCGTGTGATTTCAGTTCCAACCACAGTCTTGGCAATGCAAAGAAGAAATGTGGCTGCATTGTTGCGTTAATAACATGATAAATGTAATGAGATGAACTGGTGATCTATCGCTAGTATTTTTCTGCTCACTTGGTGCAAGATTGCCGGTCTACTGCTAGCACTGACCATTTAGACTGGCAAAGGAATGGTGATGATCTCATTGCTGGGACTTAGCAATAATTCTGTGATGTTGGCTTGACAAATGAATATTGTTTGCTGGATGCAATGTACTGTTTGTGATCTGTAGATCTCTTGCAGCTGTTTAATATTAACAATGGATTCTTCGCTGACTGGATACGATATTCGCAAAATATTTATCGACTTTTTCAAGGAGAAAGAGCATACTTACTGGCATTCTTCATCCGTTATTCCATTAGATGATCCAACTTTGCTGTTTGCAAATGCTGGCATGAACCAGGTGTGCTGTAACTTTTGTTTGG
>Ga0209367_1004097_pt1 | contig 20031 bp, 23 predicted proteins | sample WorMetLIZISLAND2_FD_187412 | JGI IMG/M metagenome (GOLD analysis project Ga0209367, IMG submission 187412) | Marine gutless worms symbiont microbial communities from Max Planck institute for Marine Microbiology, Germany - Olavius geniculatus... ...
CTGGCCACAGGGCCTACTGTTGCGCAGAACTCGCCGTTTCTTCCCTAGCGATGGCCTTGACCACCGCCAGTACTCATTTTACCATCCCACAAAGGGTAGAAGGCTGAGTCGACCTAGTTGGCTGGCTTCGTACTGCAGACAGTCACCCATCTAAGTACTAACCGGACCCGGCGTAGAGTAACTTCGCTTCATCCGAGACGCGTTACAAACTACGCCACGTCACCAACCAGGCCAGGCTCGCCGGTCAGGCCCACGCTTACTTCTCTACCTACTTCGTCCTCCTATTTCTCACCACACTGTCTGCAGTGTTATAACCGCCCACAATTTCAACACTTTAGTCAAACGTGACGATTGAAACGCACCTCGCGTCTGTGTCCCAGGCAGAACACACCATCGATCAAAGTCATGACTTCAGCACTTCAGCACTGTGTGTCGTTACACTCGCAAAATGCACTCTGCGTAGACCGTGATGAAATGTATTAATTCATATAGGCCTGCGGTTTACCTCAGTTACAACGTGAGTCAAAAACAGTAATTTTTATCATTATTTCACCAAACATTGACAAAAATTCGAAATTTTTTTGATTAGCAATAAAATAATATTTTTTTGAAAATCTACTAGGCCTGAAACGAGTCGCTACACTACCTTGTGACGTAAGCGAAACTTCGTGTCAAGATCAACACCAAGATAAAAAGCATGATGATCAGAGTTTTTGCACAGCGTCCTATGTTTTTGGATAAATAATGTTCCGGACTTTCTAACGATTTTTGTAGCTTCCAGAACCCGTAATAACCGTGTAAACAAGATGAACAAAATTAAGCTGTCGAATTCGCAACCACGCAAAAAATGAGAAACGCGAAAAGTGCGTAATCCGCACGATCACCTTAATTGAGCTGTCGAGCGGAGTTTTGTTTTTTTGCCGGCGCAGCGCGTATGGTAACTGGTCTGCATGGCAACGGCCATCACTGAGACCTGCGTGCAAGCGGAAGTCAAAGACATTGTCTTTTTGCACGGAGTCGTTGACGAACATCTTCCGGAGCATCCGCGGCGTCTTCACTCGTCATTCTGATGCCATCGTCCGCAGAATGATCTTCTGAGTTACATATTTAATAGCAGTCGCTTCTATTTTCCAAATCTAGAAATCGAAATTGGGCGCAACTTCCCTCCAGTTTTGGGCTCAGGTCCCCACAATTTCTGACTCAAGTTTTCACCCCCTACTTTGGACTTCTTTTCCCTTTAGGGAGAAAGTTTTGTTAAGGGTGCAGTTTGCCTAGTAAAAATAAGGGGGAGTTTTGATTTAAAACTTTATCAAATCTTTTCCCCTATTTTTCACTGGGCGCAAGCTGCGCCCACCAGGTATAGGGATAGACGCCACTGTTTACTAGAGCTGCCCAACTACAATAAATTACTCGATCCGACTCGTCGTATTTCACTAGTACCCATTCACCCATATTCGAGTACTCGACCCAACCCGTAACTTGTACCAGTGGCGGGTATACTCATCACTCGTTCGTTACTAATCGGTTGTAGGCATATTGGAAGCAAATCACACTGCGACTGCCATGAACGACTATGATTGGTTAATGTCACTGAAAGCTTTCCACGTGTATTAAACTCGACAGTTTTGACGACAACGGTAACTGTCCAAAATACTCTGTCACTGCGGTGCGCGTATTGAAGAAGACAAATGTAAGAAGCCTAGGGTTAGGCATCGGTTAAGCATGGGAGCTCGCAGAAATTCGACTCAAGCGAAGGGATTTTTGTAATTACCACTGGTACTATTTGTATAACAGAATGTATACGAAAGTCATAACCGAGCACAAACAGACCAACATAAACTTTCTGCTTTCTGGTATTTTTCAGGCGATCGCGTGTTATGTACTGAGAGATTGTTGATATACCGATGCTAAGTTCTGTGGCATATTTTATAATATTTATCACCTTTTCATTTTATTGTACTTTATTTTTGTATTTTTTTGCATTCATCTCTCACCTGTGTGTTTTTTTATTCTATTCACTCCGTGTACAACAGTGATATTAAATGGATAAAAAATGAAATAGATAAAACTTACAGACGAACGCAGCAGAAAGGATACCCCCACTCGATGATGATCTTTGCGTACTTGCGGATGAAGTTTTCCTCGCTGAAGATGAACAGAGAACGTTCGCTGAGCGACGCCCGGCAGCTGAGCCGCTCGTCTTCAGGACCTCCGCCTCCAGCAGTCATCGTCCCAGCAGTCATTGGTACCGCCAACCGTACCTGCCTCCGCGTCACCCCGGTCGCTGCCAGCGCGTTGACTGCGGCACTGAGGCCAGTCACGCCCGGCGGCAGCTGGTCGTCGGTGTCGACGTCGTCGGCATCCGGAATCATCGAGTGCCGCATCCTGGACGAACAACAAGCGTCCCGTACCACCACCACCACCGGACTGTTGCAGACTCTACACGTCGATCGAAGAACTATCTATACCAACTACACGGATTCTCGGCTTCGCGCTCGGCGTCGAAGCAGGCAGTAATATTGTGCGGTCTCGGAGAGTACTGGCCACGACGACGGGTGTTGGCGCAGCTGATCGGAAGCCGGAGACAGACAGGCAGAGAGACGGACGGACCGACGAACAGACGGTCGGGAGGAAACCGAGTGACGCCTTTAATTTTGTGGTGGCGGTGGCTGGCGCAGATGACGAAGACGCATTACCACGCTAGGCGGCGTCATCGCGGTCGAGTCTAACGGTCGGTCGTCACTTGCAGCTGGTGCCACCGCTGCTCCGCTGTCCGTCCGCCGTAACTGAATACGGGCGTCTGCGGCTCCTCGCGATCTGCTACTGCTGTTGCTGCTGCTGAGTATGACGTCACGAGAAAACGGTCTCTCACAGCGCGTACAGCATCACCCGACACAGCCGATCACAGGGTGTCAGCATGTACAGTGCCCGTGGATCAGTTGTGACAACGAGTATTCGAAGTCGCTGTTGTTGTTGAGTAGTCGGGTAAGTCTGTAGCCAATGTTCCAGTGTTTGTGATGACTGCTGCTGCTGCTGCTGTCACACGGATGCCGGCGTTGCTAGAGATACGAGGAATATCGACATCGAAATAAAACACCGCGGTATTGTTAGCAACGGTATTGTATACTGTAACAATGCCAGCAATATTGTGAGATATCGGTACCAACGAGTTATTACAATATACACACGCAGTTTCAGCAAGTATATACGGTAAATCGTTAAGAGTTCCAAGAGCATGGGTGATATGCTCAGTGATGAGACCAAGGCACCAACTCGCAAGGCCAAGGCGTTTAAATTTTAATGCACTAAATACTGAATAGGTCCGAATATGCCCACTATAAAACATGCAATTTTGATTTAAAACCTTTTATTAAGATATCAATAATCTTATTGATCCGGTGACAGAGAACATCAATCATTACATTATGGCATGAAAGTTCAGTAGTCCATATCAACTTATCAACTGCAGTTACAAATTAGCGTTGCATGTTGCACCAGGAACATCAGATTCTCAAGCACAGAGTCTTAATTTGAACGGTGTGGGTGCATTATAATGCTGCCGCGTAAGAAACTCATTCTACAAACGCTGATGTAGCAGGAACATTGAAGAGGCAAAAAATAGCGGCCTATAAGGCAACTGTATTCAGTGTCAGCGAAAAGCTTTAATTTAGACTAATGCGTAGAAATTCGTATGACTCAAGACTCAAGTAGACCTAAGTAAAATATTTGCCCAAAAGTGTGTATGAAGCTACAAGTAAACTTTCGATTTTATATCAGTATCACAATGATTTATCTAGCGCGTATTGTGTTGCATCTTGCGTTGGAGGTTAGTGTCTTGGTCTCAGTCTTGTGACAAGACCAAGACGAAGACACTAACTTTCAAAACCGAAGCCAAGGGCAAGGCAGAAAAAAAATCTGCCTCGAGGCAGCCTCGAGGTGAGGCACTGCCTCGAAGCATCACATCACTGCTAAATAAACAAAAAAGGTGTTTCCATGCACATGGATAATGGATGCAGGCGGCAACTTAACATTGCAAATTGCGGCCAAACCGCTGCAGATAACGACATGGTTTACTAATGACAACTTATAGAAACTTGCCATTGCTCTGTTCAACGGTACCATCGTCGATCCCCTAAGACATACCGCTTAACCATAATACAAAACGTTACAGACGGACTGACGGACGGACGACAGGTCGTGACATAATGCGACCGTTAGTGCGGTCGACTAGTACAGTCATATTGCATGTCGAACTGTTGAGTGACGGAGTCTATAGTGATCAACATTACTTACTTAGTCAAATGTTTCTTGCTCGTGATAATGGATACAAGTGAAAGCCGGAAATCAAAAAAAATCTGGTATGTTCATTTTAAGTCCCACAAGAGCTTGGATCAATCACTGAAATTTATCATTCCTGATGTACACAGAGTTTTAATTAGTAACTAAAATTTGATGAAACCGCTGCGGCGCCATGTCGAAATAAAGATCAGTTAACAAAAGCTTGCAAATCAACAGAACACTGCAAATACTTTTTTTAATGCTCTTCAGCCTTAACTTACAACTAGAGCTGTCAAGGCGTTAATTTTTTTAACGCATTAACGCAGTGCGTTAATTTTTTTAATGCATTCATTAACGCGTAAATTAACGCATCCAGTCCCATCGAGATGGAGAGTAGGAGGTAAATTACCCCGGGCCCGAGAAGTTTATGGGACCTGCCTGTAGAATATAGAAAGTTAGAAAAATGAAAAAAAAGTTTTAAAAACATATATAATTTTTAAATAATTTTTTTGTTTTTATTGATTTTATGATTTGATTATATTTTAACTTGTTTCAGTTGCTGTGGTACTCTCTTGTTTGTGTATTTAGCTTAGGAAGGCTACTATAAGTGCTCTATGAGCCTGGTATGTCTTGCCAACTGTATTTTTTTGTCAACCTTGTGCACTATGTTATGGTTTGCTGGCAAATAAATGATGATGACGATGATGATTTTTTAAACGTATTTAGACTATTTAATATTTAACTATTACAGTATTTTTATTTTGTATATCATCTGTTGTCCATCATAGAGTCCATCATTTTCACAACTCACAAGTAAACAGCATCAACAAAATGAAACAAAAAATAATTATTATGAACTAATAAAATACACGGTCAGATTTGATGTATTTTTGTATTCTGTAGCACAACCTATTCTGTCATTTTGTCATACGACAAATTTGTCCGCCCGATTGCCCAAAAGACGGCGGGCTTATGTTTTACCGCAAATGTTTTTGTTCAAAGCAAGATCTCCGAGCTCCGTCGGCCGATCGCTGTGAAAACTATTACGCTTATTTTCAGTAGTGATGAAACGAAAAATAGTTTAGTTACTTGATTTCATTCAGTTGTCATATAACCGCAGCTTAATGGAATATCCAAACTTTTGCTGCACAGAATTTAGTAACTGAATGAAATAAATTTACGCATGCGCGTTAATTTTTTTAACGCGCGTTAATCTTTTTAACGCGCGTTAATCTTTTTAACGCGCGTTAATTTATTAACGCATTAATGCGTTAAATAACGCATCAACTGTGACAGCTCTACTTACAACGCCACAGCAACAGAAGTGATTTTGACCTTTGAACTGAGAACTGTGCAAAGTAGCTTCTTCTTCACGATTCCGACTGAGTTTTGCCTGGACACAAACAGAGAATGAAAACATCAAACAGCAGATACAATTGAAAATTTGCATTGAAATATGAAATATGCTACAAAAAATGTACACAAAGCCAAGCCAAGCAAAAAAAATAGAATGGATGCAACGAAGCTGACAAATGTGAGAATATCAAGATTTATACAGTGCAGAGATTTGATTCGAGAAAGTGAGGTGTTCATCAAATATGAAGCCAAGGTTACGAGCAGAGTGAGTAGTGTTGAGAGAAAAGTTATTTATTTTAGCAAGTTGTTGTTTAAGCCCAATGAAAAGAAATTCAAGGACCAAGAACAAAGCCTTGAAGTACACCATATAAAGAACCATATGGAGAAGACAGACTACCAGAGCAGCGGACATGGAAAGAGCGAGATGACAAGTATGATTTGAACCAGTTTAAGACAGTGCCATGAATGCCAAACCAGGATGATAGACGAGAGAGTAGAATATTGTGATTTATGGTGTCAAAGGCAGCAGACAGGTCAAGAAGACAGAGACACGATACTTGTTGTGAACCAATGGCATTGACGAGATGATCGTGAATGTACAGAAGAGCAGTTTCAGTTGAATGATGTTTAGAGTAGGCAGACTGGTTTGGATTAAGAAGATTATTGGATAAATAATCGAGATTTTACAACACATTCAGTTACTTCAGAGACGAGAGACAGGTTGGAGATAGAGCGGTAGTTTGACAGATCTTCAGTGTTTAAGGTAGGTTTTTAAGTAGAAGAGATACAGCAGATTCTTTTAGAGTAGAATGAAAATTACCAGAACTAAGAAAGAGATTGACGATATTAGTGATAGTAAAAATAAGAACAGAAGAACATTCAACAAACCCATGTGTTTTCGTAGAAGATGTACTTTTTACTGATATATAGATTGTGAAAAAAAATTCAAGTCTATAATACATTAATTCTCATTACTTATTGATCAACCCTCATAGTTAGATCTGGTTTTCAGTCAGCGACTGAACCGACACCAGTAAATTCACTTATATACGGTCATTTTAGCATCCAGTAACCAAAAATTGGTAGACCAATGACGTCTAGTTGATATTAAAAATTCAAAATTTTAGGCGAGACTGCCCCTACCCAAAAGCTGTTTTTTTTGCATCAGGAAGGGATATCCTATCCCTCACTGAGCGGCACTCCCTCAGTGCATATGAGGCTTTGATTTTCCAGCCTTTGGCGCTTAACGTAACTCCCCTCCCCCACTTTAAAATACGCGTATTTTTCGTCGACTCTGTTATGATACCCAAGCTTCGAGTACTTAATCGCATAAGAATCACATGTGTTACGCCAGTAACAATCGGTAAAACTTGCCTGGCGATTACGCTCGTCAATTTCTCGCTTCAGATTCGCAATCTTTTCCTCCATGCGCCTGAACTGTTCTTCATAACGACGACACTCGGTGGAAAGTTGATCGTTCTTTGCCGACGTTTCCGCCTGCTTCTGCATCAGCTGCTCGCATTCCTTCAAAGCCTTCACGAACACAACAGCACAAGACGCATCCATACACGTGTTCCTCCGTAAACGAACGAGTGCTGTGTTTTGATTATTCCAATGCAACAGTTTATAGCATCCGTGATTTTCTACTACAATGACTTGTGATTCTTTTCTGTCACAGTTGATGGCATAACGTTTGTATAAAGCTATAAACCATACAATAAATGAAATACAAAAACCTTACCAGTTTACACTACTGTGTAAGGGCGACCAAGTCACACATCCAAAACAGCAGAAATCATTTTACTAGGACACAGAGTGATAGAACGACGAACTGGCGGCCCTTACAAACCCATGTGACGTGACGCAATTTCACCTCTTCCACCCGACATTATCCCATAAGCCAATAAATGTGTGAAATTAAAATTTTGCAGTGTACCGAGTCGGCCGCCGGCCCAGCAGGAATGAAGTCCCTTTGTATAACTATAACTTCTAATTATAACTTTATATAACTTTATTATTATAACTTTGTATAACTCCTATAACTTCCATACAAAGTTGTATACAACTAAGGAATATGAATCGTCTGTGACAACATAACGTTGGTGGCATAGCAATTTAGCATAGTGGTTAGAACGTCGGTCCTGGCCGGCGAACTTTCCCTATCCTGCGCTAGACTGATGGATGGTTGTTTGACCACTTTGTGGGTAAAGCGTCCGCTATCAGTCAACCAACAAGGCCAACTCAGCCTGCCATCCCTCCGGGGTCGGTTAAATGAGTCGTAACCCATTTATATGGGTTACGGAAGGTGGGGACCTTGGTACAGCTGACTGGGGCTGCCTAACGGCCGCTGCGCTAGCCTGTGTCTACAGGCTGCACGCGGTGGCTGTGTGCCGGTATTTTTGGCAGGTAGGGTCACACCGCCGACGTAATCATCCAAGGCAAATTTTAAGTCGATTGATCCAGGGTTTGGGGGCTACGGGTGCCCAAAATCTGGGGTTTCCCATTGACTTTGATAGTCGCCCTAACAACAGTGTTACGCACTATACCGTGCTACACTGTGATAAATAACGAATAATAAATGAACAGCTGTATGGGCCTATACACCTTTTAACGTGTCAATTTTGTTTTCGCAAGTTACAACAATTAGCCATCGAGTCATACTGGCCATTCATTTTTAGCACTTTAATAAACGGCGTGGTGTGGAGACATAATCGTGAATGAAAAAAAATCGTCACCTCATCACGTTCGTGTTTAATCTGGCCGATGCTTAGCTGCCACTGATCGCTATTGTCCTGATAACATTGCAGGTTAGCCAGCCTTTCTTCGAAATCATCTTTTTCCTCATTCCACTGACATACATTCACAAGTACATAACATTATTTTTGTTTCCTATAGATTGGCTTACATCAAACAAATGAAAATATAGTCTGTATAACGCATACTGATATGGGAAAATAATATATACAAAAAAACGTAAGCCTGAAAACCCGGACAAACACTTTCAGTATTAACGATGTTAAGACGAGACAGGATAGCGTAAGTAAGAAAGAAAAAAAACAATAAAATGCAATGCAACTTTCAGTTGAAATGATATGCATTAGTTGCAATATACATTCTAACAGAATATAAGCTACTAAAATCATTAAGAAGTTGTAGTTGAATTTTATAAACAAACAAACGCAAAAAATAATTGCTAAGAGCACCCAAATATATATACAACTTTATTCGTCAGAAAGAAAACTGACAGCAAGTAAACAAAAGAAAATACAAAAAATACAAAAAAATAAACAACTTAACTAAAAAACAAAACTAATAATTAGCATTGTTATCAATAGCCAACAGTTCTTTCATTGCCACGTCCTCAAATACGTTACACAACACATTAAAATTTACACTTTCTGTTTGCCACTGCCAAATGCTAAAGAAACCTTTTAGAAATACATTATATTCTGCTTATTGATGCAAACAATGTACACTTTGCAGTATTACATTCATTAAAAATCAAGACTTAATTGTTGAACAAATCCATTCCATTTGCTGCTGTTGACCACACCTGACTGACGTCGTAATTTCTAACTTTTTTCATTTATTGTTTCTTTCATCGTCGATTTTCTACGTCCATAGACCAATATGGCTACCTAGCAACTTCTGAATATTTTATACATTAGCCACCATATCACGTAACATGCACAGGACCACTAAAAAACGAACTGTAGCATCTAGCATAATAACGCCAAAAATAACCTCTTTTTCCTTTGTCTGGTAAGATTTCAACTGCAGCTTGAGTCTTGCAATCTCGTCCTTGGCGTGCAAGAGCATGTGATCACCAGCCGTTGGCTCAACCACCGACTTCAGCTGACTTTGCTGCCAAACGCAGTACACATCAAAATAGCCTACCACCTCGCTCGGTACAGGGACATGACAGCAAGAAAGACAGATAGAACTATGGTAGAAAATATGCGCTTAGCATGTAGGGACTAGTGTATCGCACGTAAAAAGTTAGGTAGAGTACATGTACTTCAAATTATAGACTGAATGTTGCCCTTAAATGCTTCTATGCTTAACTGTCTGGCAATTAGAAAAAAATATCTGAGTACCATTTAGTAAACGAATCTCGGCTGTAGTGGTTACCTTAGATTCCTTCAGACTAACGAAGTGACTCTCCGCTTTCGGAAACTTCTGTTCAACGTTTGGTTTCTGTGGCGACTGCGAGCGATGAACTGAAGAACTGTCCCTCGAATTACCTGCAGCTATACATTCAATCCAACGTGCATGTTCAGTTATTACCAAAAAATATTTAAGGTAATGATAATCTGTGCATCTGTATGTAACGGATGTATTGTGGCTAAACTGTGCAATACAGGGTCAAGGTTGCTATTGATCACTATTAGGAAATCGCATACGCCCTCCTAGATGAGATAAAAATCATCAACCTTGGATGATCTTCAAAGTCACTACTGCAACAGGAACTGTATAGGCTGTAGCGCATTTCCCTAGCGACAGCTGGACTTTCTCATCTTCAATCTATCGATAACACTAAACCCAAAATACAAAACGGGCACTTTTTCGGCGTAAAGTATTGTCAACTGTCCTGACAATTGTCCTATAACTTCTTAGGGGTCTATTGGCAATCGGGTTTCGGCTCCAAGTTTTCAAATTCGAATCCATTATTTCTAGACACATTTTTGACGAAATCTTTGGAGGGCTATACCGAGTGTTGTGCATAGTTACCGATATCATCACGCAGACGATGGAATTTGTGCATGAAGTCGTCCTTTTGTTCGCGCAGTCGACCGTTCTCGCTCTGCAGTTTGTCTCTTTCCTCCCGCATCTGTCGATAGCGCTTCGCCTGCTCCTCTGACAGGACGTGTAACACCGACAACAAATCATCCAAACGTATGCATTCCTCTGTTCTTACACAAATTTAAAAGTGTAACTTTCTTCATATTTTTCATAAAAATAAAAGCCTGTATGCAAGTTTAAACCAACCTGAAATGTATCCCTGAAAAATACACGTTTTGCAATTGCAACTAATTATTATCTTCAACAGGGGCCATACAGTGTATGTGCACTTTAATGAACAGCCAACATATCACACAAACTGACTTTGGTCAGTTTTTGGTAGAATAACTAAAAGCGGTAGCTTACTTATGTTCCAAAGACTATCATATTATTTCAACCGGTAGTCATTGATGTACCATAGCCTACATAAGTGAAAAGAAATGTATGCAAAAACATTAGGCTCACTATTTTGTATTTTGTACTTTTTTTTCGTACACTGCTAATAAAACATCACAAGATATCATATTTTTTAACTGTATTGCTACCATGAGCTGGTGTCAGACTCAGTCCTCACAATTAGTTACTTTGATTGTACGTTAGGCCTAATCGCTTGTAGTGCTAAAAACCAGCAGTGTAATTAGCACAGATAAAAGAATCAACAGCTGGTTTCTAGGGGTCTTCGGTGATGAGTAATGCTGCTCGTTTCCAATTTCCGTTGTCGATATCTGTGACTATGTTTAAGCACAATGGTGATGACACTGCCTTAAATTCGTCTTATAGACACGATCAACAGCCCTTGTCATTACCTTTCTCTTGCTTCAGATCGTCAATGGTTTCTTGAGCTTCTTGCAAATCCTTGTATATCATTGAGATCTCTTCTGCTTCCTGATCGCGTTCCGTCTGGCAAACACACAGAAACAGTTCATTAGTTATAAGCATCTTCATACTGTCTTGTTCTCGAGGTCTTGGTTTTGCTCTTGGTCCTGAAAATGTGGTCTTAATATTGCTCTCGCATTTATATTCTACCTGTCTGTAGTTATGTTAGAGTGGTACATATTTTTAAAAATTTAAACTTAAAGTTTACTACTGGCTAAACTGCTAAATGGCTGTGCATCAGTTGAATGGCGATATTGTTCAAGTCTGGAATTGTCGGACCTGGTTTTATCGGTCTTCGAGGTTTTGTTCTCATTCTCAGTCTTAAAACAATGGTCTTACTTTTAGTTCAGATTTTGATCATCAACATTGTTATTGCTAAAAATTTAACATTCACTCACTGACATGCTATATCAATCTAAAGACAACATCTGACAGCTTAGTGCAGACTACTACCCCGTGTGATTAAGACTCACGTAAATCTCCAGATCAAGACCTGGGATGGTTGGGGAGGCAAACCACGTGCCCCTGTTCTTTTGACTCAAGAAAAAAATATGATACCTGGTAACATGTTTGGTCATTTTTCTATACACAGCGTAGACGAAAATGCGACGTAAAAGTAAGTAAGTAAAAGTGCAAAACCGGTACCTGGACCTGTTCGATGAGACCACGAAATTTTTCCAATTCTTCAGTTTTTGAAGCAATCTGCTGTGTGAGGGAATGGGTGAGTTCTCCAAGTTTGGCCAGCACATCACTTTGACTGTCCCGGGTGTGACCCTTTTCCCGCGTGTGACGCTTTCTACTGCTGGCGTGCCTAGCTAGTGCCGAGTTTGGTGGTAGATACGCTGAATAATCAAACACAAACACAAACTGGAGTGATTCTGTGAACCACTTCACATAGAAACATGTCCAAAGAAACAATAACAGATATCAACAGCTTTGTCTAGCTGCTTAGTAGCAGTACAATAGTTTGAAAAAATTTTTGTCAGAAAACGTAAAGCCAAATTACACACTTTAAAATTGCCAGCCTTTTGGCTAAAAATTTGGCATTTGTGACTCCACATAATATGTATAAATATATGCCTGTGATTACTATTTGCAGCATCTTCTGACCTTTTGGTGGCGTGCGAGGATCTTTTCCCGTTATCTCTGTGAATAGTTCAGGATACTCGTACTCTACAACTTCCAGGAATGCCGCGAATCCCGTCTGACCTTTCGTCTGGACAGTGTCGATCATACATCCTGTGAAACATTCAAACATAAGCTGTAGGCCTACACGAGACATGCATTGTGTGCTAAGAGTGATTGGCTACTACGTGATATAGGCTAACAGTAGCCTAGGCCTAAACATCTTTTGATTAGCCTAAAAGACTGTCTGGCACACTTAACGCTAACTGTTTCACCGACCCATGTCAAAGTGCAAATATGTTGAAACAGCTAGATTATAACACTCAGGCCTGTCGAGAGCCACAGCGGGGCCGGGGAAACATTATCGCGCCCGCCCAAAAAATATAGCCTAGCGGGTTCACTCTAAGAAAAAGTTTTTTCATTTTTTTTAAATGGTGCATTTTGGTGTACTTTTATATTTTTGAGCGACGGCCCCCAACGTCGCGGGGCCCAGGATAACTTGTCCCCTCTCCCCTCTCGACGGGCCTGACAACACTTTTCAAACCCTGTAGCTGGATTAAAAAGAAAAACGTAAAAGAGAAGAAAGTTAAGAGGAACGGAAGAAAAGAGAATGAATCCCGCCGATTTATGAACGTTACCATGATGACCACTAACCAGCTTTCATAAAGGTTGTTACGTATTTGTGTTCAACTTCATCTTGGTCGGCTTGGTTGAAGACGCCCTTGGAGCGCAACCAGCCGTAGAACAAGTGCGGCCTAATGACGCGTGTGATTCGGTGATAATGTCGCTCCAGGAGGTCCTGATAATGATCCAAGACGTCGTGATAGTAAACCGCACTGCTGGTCAGTGTTTCACCCATTGCCGGTCTCTGCAAAACAGTAGGCCTAACACGTCGTCAACCGATCTGGTAACATTATGATAATAACAAGGACCAGCGTAATTTGGCAGAAGGCGGAATCGCTATTCAACTATTCAACTCGTCGTTTGTACTCACCAGGTGGCAGCATAAGACTGACAGTTTGGCTACTATTTCAAGTTTTGCTGTGGGTTTACCGCAAATCTCCCCATTCCCTGGGTGTCAAATAATCCCATTGAACACACTGTGTCATAGTACCTGACAAATGGCATTTTAATCCGTCAAACGGTTTAAACAGAGAGCACGAATGTGGCAGACGACAGACCATGCTATGAAAAAGTGTAGGGAACGGTTGGTGATTTGCGCTGCAAGAACGACTCCAACTAAATGTCAATTCAAAGCAGAGGAGGTCGAATCGATACAGAAAACAGATTTTAGCACTAGCTGGCATCACCAAATCATTAAAGGTCAAATATTTATGGTCATGGGAAAGCCGTTAAGACACTTCATATCGCTAAATAGCAATGTTGGCTTTAGAGCTATTTAGGTTCTGAATCTGAAGATATGGCCGCCGAAATTACGATAACCGCTGCTTTGACTACCGCATGAAATTTAATGAGATTTTTATAGCTTAGGCATAAATCAAAGCAATTACATGCGAAGGCCCCCAAATTAATATTGCCATAAGACAAATGAAGAGTCGCGCAACTTCTATCTTACATCAACGTTAGTCACTGCCATAGTCACAACTGACGATTACTATAACATTAACTCGTCATGACAACAATTACGAGGTGGCGCAAGTGCAAATTCATATTCCAAACTTGTAACAGAACTACGAAAACGCGAAATAAAACTCACACTAATTACACAATATCGCAGTCAATTCCCTCTTCCGCAAATCACGGATAATTTGACAACGCGGAAGTTACTGTGAATGGATGAAAGTAGGTCACCCGGAAGTACCGCTCGTCGGCGGTCGTCAGCGAGTGTGACGCTTATTTACTGTCAATGGTCAATAAATGACTGAAGCTGCTACATTAAAAGTCAAAAGTCAAAAGCTGATGAAAAACGCAGCTTTTCGTGAATATGTAAATGAATATGACGTTAGCAGCGAACAGCCCCGCTCCGTTAGAGTCACTGCTGAGAAGTTGAGAACCACCGTAATTCGGTTGCTATGGTAATGTAAATAATCATGGAGGACGAGAAAGGAGATGCAAGCAATGCAAGCAGTGTGAGTTTTTAACGTTGTTAAGTTATGTTTGCTCATCGTTATGCAATTTAAAGTACCTGTAATCAACTTTACAGGAAATAGTGTTGATTGTAAAGTCAATAGTCTAGCAGTTCGTTCTGTTGAGTCCATTGTTACTGCTCATTGTTATTAACGTGTGATGAAGGGTTCACCTGAGACTGGTAGTGAAGAAGAGAGCCATGAGGAATCGTCAGCTGGAGCAGAAGCGGTCGACTCCAAAGACGTAGTAGCAGAAGTTGAATCGATTGAATCATTCTTCACACGACAGAGACCTATCTACGCAAGTCCGGTGTTCCCACCTGATGCTGATGAGTACAATGAAGATAAGGTGAGGTTGATATGACAGTTGCTTTCACTGCTGGTGTAAAAGCAGTTCATGTATGTTTAGAACAATTATGAATTTTTTGTCTGTCTCTGGATGCATAGTCGAATGTGTGTGTATCGTTTCATCTTTCAATCAGTCTATGCATTCAGTTTAGGGGTCATCCATAAATGACATCACACAGTTTTAGGGAAAAATAATCCACCTGTCCCCTTTATCATATGTTTCATCATGCTGCTCTGGACCTCCTCAAATATGACGTCACAAACTTTCAAGCCCTCCTTGCAGTCTGTAGTGTAGCCTACAGATCTATATTCAAACATGATGCAAATTTTTTGCATGATTTGACACGTCATTTATTACAGGGATGGGGCACGGCCATCTGGGTCAGGAACCATGGTTGGGGACACTGGCTGTGGTAGGCCTACATCATTTTCTGTTGCTTGTGCCATGCGTGCTGTACCATGCAGTCCTGTATGGTGTATTAGCGCTATCATTTATGACTCCCTGGCCAGGCCTTGCCGCCGATGTGACATATGTGACGTCACGCAACCTCTTACTTTCTTTTGCCTATGTCACACATTGTCACATTATCGTGAACCCACCTCCCCTCTCGGCACGTGATGTCATTTATAGACGACCCCTTAGTAAAACCGAAATCACTTTGTGCAATCAACATACACAATGCCAGGTTGACCTAAAGTTAATGATGAACAAGCTACATCTATTACAAAGTAATCTAAAAAAATTGATGTGTTAACAGAAATAGAAATAGTAGTATTAGCATTGTGGGTTAAAAAAATAGGCAGGGCATGAAGTTGCAATTTTTCAATTGACACTGCAAATTTCTGACAAAGTGGATGATGTGAGTCTCAAAATTTCAATTTTACTTTCGAATTTCTTATTTTGCACTTTTGGATGAAAATTTTATGACAACACAAAGATGTTCCAACAATTTTCTGACTCTCAGAAATTTGTGGTTGGCAATTACCTTTACCATACATGACACAACTGAATATAGTGCAGTAGCAGCAAGCAATATGTTTGGTGCTATACAACCATGTAGATGATTTTGTTTATGTTAGCAAGAAAGTGAGGAAATGCAGAATTGCAAATGAGTAGTAACAAGTTTTCAACAAAAATTTTGGGTTGTTTGAAACTTGGTTTGACAGTAATAGAGTTATCTGTTGTGACATTAATATACATTGGAAATGATTGGATGATGTACATTGAGTGAACATTGCTGTACATGTTCAAGGTCGGCTTGACACCATCCTACTGTCTTTTTCAGAAAGTCTGTATATTTGTTTTTTTGTATGATAATATTACGCATTTAAAAAAAATTTAAGCCCATTAGTGTAGAAGCAAATTATGATAGCTTGTGTAAAAAATCGGAATTTACCAGTATTTACCATGTGATTGCTGTATTTTTTGCAAGTGATGAATTATTATGATTACATTTATTAATGTTTATTATTTTATATCAGTGATCACGGTACACCAATGAAATGATTGGTGAATTACTCAGATACAGTTGTTGTGAGATTGTATTGAAACTTGTATGCTGTAGGCGGAGCTAAAATATCTGATGACAAAGCCGGCATGTTTTGTCATTCTTGGCAAACCTGGAGCTGGCAAAACATTGCTAGCTTCCCAACTCTCTCAGCATTGGAAGTGTCCACATATTAATGGTAATGCTAAAATGGAGCATGATTAGTACATTCAGTAACAGCTGTGTAAATTAATGATTAATCATGCAAGTCATGATTAAAAGATTTTAATGGTTAAAAATGCGATCATCAAATTTTCAGTTAAATTACATCACAAGAAAGCATTACAAAGTGGATGTGATGCAAGATCTGTTTTGTGTGAATAATTTTTCAGTTTTGCCAAATATGCTGTCAACCAAAAAATGACTTTCTCTTTATCCAAAAATTGTAAAAATTTTAATTAATTGTTTCTTGCTGCATTTGTGATTAAACAAATTTTTAATCCATCAATGTTGTACATATAATGACAAAAAGGATGGATGTATTAGTGTTTGAAAGACCATAAGGAGAACAGAGCATCTGTAATATTTTTCTATAAGGCTTGACATAGGTGAGGTAAATTTTTATGATACCTTATTTATCCAGTAACCATGCATGTTTGCAGAAAACTTTATAATCTATTGCATTAATTCTATTTTTGGCCATTGCAGTAGTTTGTCATGATATTCATAACTAAGCTGTATTTTGTCCGCTGGCATTTAGCAAAGAACCTGATCAGTGAAGCTATTCCTAAAAAGACTGAATCTGGCCGGCTTGTGAGATCGTACCTGCTGAGTGGAGATGTTGTCCCCGACAATGTGGTCTTTGGCTTGATCAATGAAAAACTTGCATCTGCTGAAGTCGCTCATCAAGGTGATGATGATGATATATACACCGTGTCCGGAAAAAAAGAGCCTACACTTTTTCCTGAATAACTTCAACAAATTTAAACTTATTTTTATTCGCTTTACTAAAAGCATCTAAAACTTGTCTTCAAAATTTACTTCTTACTAAATATTGCTAATTTAATCATGACGTCATCGGAAATGCCATTTTTGCGGACAGATAACATCTAAATGAGTTTCTGCAATATGGAAACAGGAAAACTGATGAAAGAGAATTGCGGTAAAAAAACTTCAGAGATTGTTGGCATAGAAATAAATTGTTTTTATCCAAATTTTTACCTCCAGCAAGGAGGTTATGTTTTTGCCAGAGTTTGTTTGTCTGTCTGTGTGTTAGCATGATAACTCAAAAAGTTATGGAACGATCTTTCTGAAATTTTCTTGGAATGTCGGGAATGGCAAAAACTACAAGTGATTCAATTTTGGGGATGATCTGGAAAGAATCCTGGATTCTGGATCACTTTGGAATTTTTGTCAACATTGCTTTAAATGGGGCAGTGTTGAATGGAGGTAATTGATATGCTTGGCGGAGGTCTGCGCTCTTCGAGTGCTTTTCTAGTTTAATATACTCTTGCTTTTCGCCCTGTTAATGTGTGGTCTTCGCATGCAGCAGCCATTATCAGCAGGCTTTGTGGTTTTCGATGTGTCAGTCATTACATGCCGCCGTTAACAAGTGTATAAACTGATGTTTTGTATATTTATTTCCTGTATGATCTGTAGGATACGTCTTGGATGATTTGCCTACCATGAGCGAGAAACATCTGAATATTGAGCAGCAGATTGATCTCGTAAAAAGTTGGAGATTGCAGCCAGATTTTGTCATTAACATAAAGGTTGTTTTATTTATTCATTTTTTTGCATTTGCTGAACTTGTTTTGCGTCAAATTTGCATTTGTAGTCTGCGTATAATATATGTGCTGCCAGCAATTGGGTGTTAGCACAAACGTGTGAAAAATAAAATGGCAAATATTGCAAACTGTTAATTTTTTTATATACGTTGAAGTTGTTGTGTTATTCGTCATTGCTAGAGTATTGACATTGGTTCTTATATTCTGTAATAACATAATTGCAGTAATTTTCTTTTAAATTTGATCATGGTTCATCCACATTTGATAGTAGGAATTCACTATAATTTGGCTTTGGCCAGGTGCTGAAAATTGAAATCTGATATATCACATGGATTTGCATAACTGGAATAACCTTACTTGGTGTAATCGTAGATAAATTGGTTAATTACAAAAACTGATGGCAGTCTTACAATTTTGCATGTGTGTATATGCTTATCATTGTAGCTCGTGATTTTTGTCACTAGATTTTATTATTGTGCACTCCCTTTTAGGACTTGATTGACTGAGTCTGTTAAAACTGCTAAAGCAGTCAAGAAACCGTAGCAGCCTGATGAGTGATTATTTAAAGCTGACATTACACTTTTGCACAAAAGCATGGAACTGACTGTGGATTTATGACGTTTTATGCACTTGTTTTTTCTCTGTCTGCCTGCAGTTGCCAAACAAAGATCTTGAGCAGAGACGTTCCACGCAGAAAGTGGATCCAGTCACTGGAGAAATCTACGGAAAAAATGTCTATGATCCAGAAAAACCAAAACCAAAGAAAGAGGTATGGTTTTCGTAGTAAATAGCTAGTGCATGTTATTGTGTTTCTTTTCTTTTAAAGCATCAGTTTGCAACATTTACGGATTTTTTAAATTCCAAAACTTTGTGATTTTTTTTGTTTTTTTTCCGCAGTAGATTAAGATATGTCATTTTTTAGTCAGTCAGAATTTTTTTTATTCCTTTGAAGTTGTTGGTGTGTGGCTATCACAGTAGCCTAGTAGCCAGTGGACATCGTGGTGCACTGTTTGATTTTATTTCAATATGTTCAACAGTTTGACCAACTTCTTTGTTTTTGCTGGAAATTAGGCTGGGTGCTTTAGAGTGAATTTTTAGCAAAATTTTAGTGAATCTTGGAGCTGCGTAGTTTGCAAGCTTTTCTATCATCAGGACGGTGGAATATTTTGCTGATTGTGGTATAAAATGAGACAACAACTTTAGCTTGCATATTTTCCTCAGGAGAAAGAAGAAGATGAGGAAGAAATGGAAGAAGAAGAAGAAGCTGAAGAAGAGGAAACTGAAAAGGTTTGAATTGAAGAATTACAAACATTTTTTCTGTTAGTTGTTTTATTGTATTCATTAGCAATGTCATCGTAAATATAAAAGCTACCATTTTTTTGCTGCCAGGTTTTTAAATAAGTGTACAAACAGTTTTTATGTGATGATTTTCTGGCTAGGCCTAGCAGTCACTCGCTCAAATTTTTGCTGGCTTTGTTTGTAATATTTTTTTGACTTGGCTTGAACATGTTTTGTCCCATCTTTTGCAGCTTTGGCTACGTCTTCCAGTAGGTCTACAGTTTGTGGTGTAGTCATTTATAACGACAAAGAATTATCTATAACTTGGATCAAAAGTTTAACCACAAAAATTTTATTTTTGTGGTTACATTTTTTATCAAAGTTATACATAATTTTATAACCTGTAGATAAACCAGCAGTTGTTAATCATTTTTAATCTTAAATTTTGTTGCTTATTGTTAATTTCTATGGCCATATTATTTTATTATATTATTATATTTCATTATTATATAAAAATTTTTATACCCCCGGTAGTAAAGGTTCCCGGGGGTTAAAAACAAAAGTTAAAAACAAAGCTGGAATGGCTATTGGTCCGGTGGATCCATGGAAAACGAGTCGTGCAAAAGC
>Ga0209367_1004098_pt1 | contig 20031 bp, 14 predicted proteins | sample WorMetLIZISLAND2_FD_187412 | JGI IMG/M metagenome (GOLD analysis project Ga0209367, IMG submission 187412) | Marine gutless worms symbiont microbial communities from Max Planck institute for Marine Microbiology, Germany - Olavius geniculatus... ...
GCAAAAAAGCTATCGGATTTTATTTTGATAATTTTTTTCACCATGTATACTACTGTGAGTCACCTATCGAATGACAAAATAAAAAATGGGGGTCCCAGACTTAGATTTTGAGATTTTTGGGGTTAAAGTGAAAATTACGAAAAAATTCCCCAAAAATTGGGGTTGAAAAGGGGGTCCCCCAATTTCGAAACTAAGGTAGGCCCCTAGGCCCCCTATAGTTCCGTGCCAAAATTTGCCCCCAAAACCCTTTGGGGGACGAGATTTTTGGTGTCAAATTTTCGACTTTGGACCCAATTTTCTCGAAATCGGTGAACTTTGGTCCACTTTTTTGGCATTTTCGGAAAGCCCTAAGGTAGGGCTACAACGTCCACAAATTTGGTGGGCTTAAGTTCAAAAACAAAAAAGTTGAGGACTTGAGTACATTCCGGCCCCCTCTGCCCATAATGCGTTGGATGCGCGTGTCCCAAACCACAAAATTGGAGTCGATCCGATAATACTCCTCAACAGATTTGTTAATACAATAAACAGTAAACGAAATAGCATTTAAGAGTGTCAATAGACAGTTGACATGGACACCAGAAAAACCACCCTACCCATAATTGTCCTAGTAATTTGCATGGTAAACGACTAGTAAAAAGTACGTTTTAATTATTTAATCAGAATACCACTTAAAGATAATAAATGCAACTACATTCACTGTCGCCGTTTATTACTACTCAGCCCGAAAGCTGACACTCATTTTACTATCCCGTGGAGGGCAGAAGGCTGAGTCAACCTAAATGGCTGGTTTCATACCAGGATATTTTACCTGTCTGCAAACACTCAGTGTGATCCAAGTACTAACCAGACAACAGAGCAATTTCGTTGATTCATTTGACACAACATGTTATCGCTACGCCACACCACCAATGCCTACTATATATGTATGCATCCCATACTCACAATATCACTGCTATCTTGATCATTCCGCATCAAATATATGAAGTAAAGCGTCATCAAGACTTCTTTATTGCCAAAGCAGACATGACCAAAAAACACTCACCACCGCTTGCATACTCCATGACCAAGTACAACGTCTTCTCTGTCTGAATGACCTCAAACAGCTTCACTGCAAGCAAAGCAATACGCAGACAACAGTGTCAACTAGGAGCCGACAACGGTACTGCCAGACTCAGTACAGACGATGCCTAAATATGATTTGGATCAGTACCAGGTAATCAGAAACTGAGGATCCTGATCAAGAATCCGCATGGTTCTAATGAGGTCTACTATCATCAAAATCTACAGGCTATGTTATAATCAACCACATAAAGCACAAATCAATCAACTGATCAGTCATTTGATTAAAACACATTTACATGGCATCAATCACAGATCAGCGGATCCTGAAATTTTTGAGTCTGCGTCAGTCCGCAGATTATGACCAAGGATCCACTGTCAGACCGTGTCCGCACCAAATAGGCCTATGCCAGTATGCCTCTAGTCATTAGTACGTAGGGTAGGCCACTATGACTAGCAGATTACAATTTACCGGTTACAGAGCTACCATGCTATGTACATCTCAACACACATCACTTTTTTCTGTTTTTGACTTTTATTAGAAAAAATACACTCAGCATCTCTGGCATCGATGTCACAAAGGAATCAGAGCCACATAATCAGTATGGCAATCCATAAAGATTCTCCTTAATAACCTTGCCTAACCTAATGATCTCCAAAAACACAAGCCAAGAAACCCAGCCAACATAGGCATGAGTCTGCCTTGCTATTTGTAACAATTAAGACAAATTACAGAAAAAAGAGTTGCCATATACGAACCAATGTTTGGATGATCCAGCATTTTCATAATTCTGACTTCTCTGTACAGCTACAAAATGCATTCCATGGTTCACATCAACTCAAAGAAACTCTTGCATGCAATCACATCTGTATGCAAGATCCTCGATAAACCTTATACATCAAAATTGTTAAAATTCAACCTCTATGACTGTGCCCTCAAGGTATTTTTAGCATATTTAATCAAATGTCAAATGTCTATTTATATAGTGGATTATCGTAAAAACCTCTAACGTGCTGGAAACACTAATACTGCGAGAATAAGAACAGCTTCAGCGACTGTCTAAAAGTGTCTGCGAAACACTCCGAATCCCGAAGGTCATCAGCAGTGATTTTCAGACAGCAGGGCCCACAACATTATATGACCTTAAAATTTAAAAGCTAATCAGTTTGTCCATGTCACAAGATGCACTAGTGTTAGATGCCCACTGAAAATCCACAAATGTATTCCACAGATATCCTAAAAACAGGCCCATCTTTAGGGGCCCCACGCCTCAAAAGGGCGATGATCGCTGCAACAAATGACGGATCAATCAATCAATTTTCATCGCATTAGGAAGTAAATTATTATCACAACTTGAACTCAGTTAAAAGGTGCAAAAGTGTTGGGGGAGCAAAAAACCTAGGGTGGCGAAATTGTACGTCTAAAACCTACAGACCTACCTTACAATGTACTTAAATCTATCTTACAATTTTTCGTGTAGTGTGGTAACGGGTCACTATGTGGTTTTAGGGGCCCACGGGTAAATCAGTGCCAAGGACCCCATGCTGGCAAAAGACGGCCATGCCTGGAAAAAATTGTTAGGCTATGGATGAATGCATACAAAGACAAACAGATGCATCAATGAGTAGACAAACTACTAGAAAATGCAATGCCTCTGATAACAATTTACAATGGCAGAGGCATAGAAACTGATGATATGACAACCATCCAATGCAGGACGCAATGAACACAACAAATTGCAAATATCAATGAAAAATGTTGACAACAAATGCAACCAACTTTACCCTATTCTAAAAAAGAGCATAGGAATGGCAAAAAACAATAAGAATGTGTAAAATTAAAATGACGGATTTTTCACCTTCTGTAAGCTAGACTGGTTAAGCTGTGTCTTATCAATAATCTTGATGGCAACCTGCAAAAAATACCATTAATGAACATTACAAATTTGCTGAACTAAAATGTTAACATATTACTGACACGGCACACAGGCAAATGGAATAAACACTGGTCACAAAATGCTGTACTGACATAGAGACTGTACCGAAAGTACTGCCAAAATCTGCAGTGGTATAACTTTCTTAACTTCCAGGCTTATTTGTTGCTGCTTAAAACTTACTACTACATTAACTTATTAACAAAGAGTTATAGAATGGCTAGATACAACAAAAATATAATAATTTAACAGAATCTAATAATTTAACACAAGAAGCAGCTACACAATTACATTATTTCTATGATCAAGACTGTAATTCACACATAACAGATGTGATTAATTACAAAATCTGATGACAAATTAATGCTAAGTCGAGATCAATTTAACTTAGACAGAACATGTTTTATCCGAATCACAAGAAGTCACAATGGAGATAGGCAGTGTTACTGCTTAAAAAAACTAGTTTAATTTAAGCAAAACTTTTTGCACAGAATGACCACACACACTAAACTGAATTTCACAAATCTGCTAGAAGTATCTAAAATTCCACTATGATTGTTCTGAAATTACTGTTAATAAGCTGAAAGAGCAAACAAAATGAATGTTGCTAGTACTCAAAAATAACATATCCATAACAAGGAAATACACAATTCTAACTGATCAGAATCAGACAAAAACTAGAAATTTGGGGCAAAGCCCAACGTGAGTCCGCCCGGCGCCCAAGTCCGATTGAGGGAAATTAGGGAGGGGGGGTAAAATTTTCTCGGCACCAAAGTCACGTGGCCCGAACTCAAATGCATTGGCATACGCCGAACGCACATTGCCGACTTAGGGTAGGTCAACATGAACGCTTATAACTTTGTTCCTAGTGGACGGAATTTCACAAATTTTTTTTGTTCAACGCACATATTATCCTTCTCGTCAACGCCGTTTAGATTTTGTCGATATCTTCATCAGTTTCAGAGATATTCGCGGTCAAACTCGAAAGTTGTCGTAAAGCGTACTAAATTTTGGACGTTTTTTCCCCTCCCAAATTTTAAGGGGGGCGGTGCCCCCAAATTTCGTACTTGAGTTAACACCCCAACCTAGAGGCGCGTCAAGTGCCAAAGTTTCGTCGGGCTACACCCCCTAACTCTGAAATTATAAGCCCTCCTTTATTGCATTTTAAGCCAATTTTTGACTCCCCTTTGAAAAAAGTTGTAAGGGGAGCCTCCGCCCCCGGTGGGGGGTGCGCTAGTAAGACTTGATCATTCTCTAGCGCGTGTAAAAATTTGGGGGTGCAGCACCCCTTAGGGGCCGAAATATGGCCTTCCGAAAAATTTGATCTTGGTGGGTAAACATTAGCCGCGTAATCTCTGACGTTAGTGGACTGAAGTTCACACAATTTTTTTATTCAACGCGGAATTAACTGTATTTGATAACGCCGTTTACCGCTTGTCGATACCACTATGCAGTTCAGAGATATTTGTGCTCAAAGTCAAAATTTGTCGTTAAATGTACTAAATTTTGCGTGTTTTTTGCACTCCCACATTTTAAGGGGGCGCTGCCCCCTAAGTTGTACGTGCATTATCACCCCCATCTAGCAGCACGTCACGTGGCAAAGTCTCATGAAGCTACTCCCTTAGGCTCCAAAGATCCTTCGTCTAATATGCTACATTTTAAGCCAATTTTTGACCCCCCTTTGAAAAAAAAGTTGTAAGGGGGCCCCCGTCCCCAGTGAGGGGTGTGCTAGTAAGACTTGGTGATTCTCTAGCGCATGTAAAAATTTGGGGGCGCGGAACCCCCTAGGGGCCGAAATATGGATTTCCGAAAAATGCACTTTGGGTGGGTACGATTCAACATCGAGATCTCCAAGGTCACTGGACCAAACTTCACCGGACTTGTTTCGCCTAACGCAGGAGGAATCGCGGTACACAGAATAAAAATCCGATTTTGAAAATCTTCATCCGTTTCAGAGATATTCACCGCCGAACTTCGAAGTCATCCGAAATCGGGCCAAATTTTGCATGTTTTTCGCCCCTGAAATTTTTTTGGGGTGTGCCCCCCAAAATTTTGGACCAGCATTATAAAATTCGCTCTAGTACTGACCATCGTGCAAAATTTCATGCCGGTCAGCCCACGCATCTTGGAGATCTCGCGTCGGAAGAAAAAAATAAAAAACATCTGCAGTAAAACATAAGTCCTTCCGAAAACTATCGTTTTTGGGCGGACTAATAACTGACACAATGTTACCTCTCGTCCAGTTGGAACATGCTTGGCCAACTTAACTTTAGCAAAGTTACCCTTCCCGATAGTCTTAATTAGTCGGTATTTGCCAATGTGTGGTTCGTCAAGGCCACGACTTCGAGACGATGCCATGCGTGGTGGTGTGATACCATCATCCACCGCACCACTCTGCAACAAGAAGCAAAATGAATAATTTTACAATAAGTTAATAAAATAAATAATAACAAATAAATAATAAATAAATAATGTTACAATTTCAGTCTTTTTTGTTTTCCATCAATTTTTGAGGGGTTTAAAGATAAAAGCTGTGAAAAAAACTAACTTCAACTGCTAACATTTGAAGCACCGTTAAACTGTTCAGTAGACAGAAAATTCAGTAATTATAGACAGCTGCATTTAGCACTTAGCAACATGTTCAGTTATTAGCAGAATCTGAGACAACACAAGAATGTGTAATATATAAACTAGTGCAAACACAGTCACCTTTAATAACGAAATAAGTACTGTGGACTATCTACATTAAAAAACAACCAGTAAAAATTAATGATACAATATGTGTACACAAACGGGCATTGGTAAAATGTGAACCTCCAAACTGCAAACCAGCGTACATACAATTTGCGAACCAGGAAGTTGTGGACTGCAACTTGGATAAATAGTGGACTGCAGAAATACAGAACAGACCACACTCGATAGAGCTAATTTTATATCTGTCATAATGTACACACTATCTTTCAAAAGCAGAAAAGCAGACCTCCGCCAAGCATAACGATTCTACACAGCTTGTCCGACGAAAATAAACAAGCGGAAGTTTTGAGTGTGTTTCAAACTATAGTTGCATTTTCTACATTGACCTAGTTCTATGTGACCCAAAAAAACCGTGATTCAATGCCATGTTGTTCGCCAGGTGAGAGCACCATCTTCGGTTTGGCAGCGGTTTCCCTTATGCTCCACTGAAAGCAATGGTAACGAAAATTTCAAAGTGATCCAGAATCCAGGATTCCTTCCGGATCACCCCCAAAATTGAATCACTGGTAGTTTTTGCCATTCCCGACATTCCCAGAAAATTTCAAAAAGATCCATCCATAATTTTGTGAGTTATCTTGCTGACACACAGACAGACAAACAGACAAACAAACGAAGTCTGGCAAAAACATAACCTCCTTGGCGGAGGTAAAAATATGTCAGTAGGCCAACCTATTAGGGGTGCACACTGCACTGGATCCAGAGCATTTAGATCTGGCCGGATCCGGATACAAGCTGAATCCAAAAACTTAACATCAGACCAAATCCATATGCGAATCCAGGCCAGATCCCCATCTTACCCCCTTTCTTTTTTATCTTCCCTATCTGTCTTCCCAATACGTTTGTCTTCCCCATTTGTTATCTTCGCCAACCATCTGGCTTTTGGGTCATCCATAAAAGACGTCCACACTGAGGGGGGAGGGAGGGTCAAGCCTCATGCAGACAAAAGTGGACAAAAGGGGCTTCAGTGAAAGCAGACGTCCGCACTTACACATGTACACACCTGATTCAGGAGTGAGCATGGTAGTTCACAGCAGCCTGGATCAGCAACAGGGCAGGTCACTAAGGTCAGACAGACCATCAGCAGGTGGGAGGGGGAGGAGTTGGGCCAATGCGAACTGACACAAGTTGTACCACCACCCTCCGCCCCCCAGCTCAATCTGATTCAGTCCTGGGTCATCAGCACTAAGACAGTCAGCAGATGAGTGAGAAGAGATTCCCTTGTTCCCTTACCATGACACAGCACTAGCATCACACTCACAGCACCATAGCAGACCTGATGGGCACAGGGAGGCATGGCAGGCAGTAGACTGCAAGCATCTTGCATTCAAGTCCAGGTGCGGACGTTCGCAGGGGAAGCTATGGGGAGGGGTTGGGCCAATGCGGACAAAAGCGGACAAGGGAGGAGGGGGTCAATTTTGGTTCATATTTTGTGGACATCCTTTATGGATGACCCCTTCATCATCTCTATCGTCTTTGCCATCTATCCACCTTCTCCGTCATCTTCCATGTCCACGTCTTCACCATAAATCATCTTTGTCGTCACCTTCACCATCTGTCCATCTTTGACGTCGTCACTTCTGTCATCTTGGCTGTCCGTTCATCTCCACCATTTTCTTCACTGTCGTCTTTGCTGCCCGTCAATTTCGCCGTCATCTTCTCTGTCCGTTTACACCAAGTCTACAAGTTTGGTCCGCAAATTACCCACATAGCAGTGTGCAAGTCCAGATTTTACACATGCACAAACAAACAGTTGGACGAGGCTGTTCCATGCCATTACCTTGTTATGTCGATGAGATGGTGAACTGTCCGATAGGACCGACTCCTTCACTGGCTGCAGAGGAGTTCGATGACCACCAGTCACAGCACTCATAGTTGTCTTTTATCAACAACTCTAGTTGACTCGTGAACTCATTTCACAACAATCTGACTGCATAAAACAAAGTCTGAGTATGTTTACAGTTCAGTTGCTTAACAGCAACTGCCTGTCAAAGAAAAAATAGAATACAGAGAAAAGTTGTATGTAATAACTTCCAGGAGCTCAGTATACTTCCAGAACTGTGTCACTCGTCCATTCACAGACAAAATAACCAAGCAGTTCAACTGACGAGATCGAATAATATTCAGACAACAAAGTGTATTTATATCACGCTAAGTTGTTCAATGACGAGTTCACCAACAAAACAAGTCACCAAAATGACGGCAGACAGTGCAGATGAATCACAAAACCTCAACGGCTACAACACCCATCAAACAAAAAAAAGACAACCTCACCACAGTCATAACATGGCCGTCAACACCCTATCACGACATACAGCAAAAAGTAAATAAGTAAACACAACCCAGTTACAGTTCATTCACTCACTCCGGTCCTTTCCAGGTTTTCAGCAGCCCCGAAGATGGCGACTTGCGACGAGTGTTGTGGTTTTAATTTAAAAGATGTTGAAACTTACGTTAAAAAGCATGACATACATTATTTACTCAAGGACTGCATTATCAAGTTGTGCTCAAGTCGACCAGACAATCCGTATCGATTTATGCGAGAATACTTCGATAATCTTGAGAAGGTTCGTTCTGTGTATGCAAACAAATGGCATGAGATGTACCAGAGACCACTTTGGTTGGACTTACCAGTGATCTATACTTATCTGTAATCTCAGGATGTCTATGTTTTCTGTGTTCAGAATAACTACTACGAAACGTGTTAATTGATTTGTAACTTAAAGGCCAAGTCACAGGAAAAACGATACTGCATAAATCAGTGTAGAATGTAATACTAATTTTATACTCTGATCAGTTGAAATAAAAGCACTCAGAAGGTTTTGTTGACAGTGTGCAAAAACGTTTAATGCCAGCAGCTTGGTGGAGCTACAAGGCAGCGTGCGCTCAGCGAGAGGAACTTGCTTGCTTTTCGGAACAGGAAGTTGTATGCTGTCGGTGATTTTGTGATTTGTGCAATGGAAAGGGCATGCAGTCGGTTTACTTCCAGTATAACAGCAACATCTTGAAATGCAAGCGAGGTCCCTTCACACTCCATTGATGTACGTTGATGCTCCTAACGTCAAGCATCAAATTCTTTTGGATGCTGTATAACATGCGTTACTCTGTTTATTAAGTCACACTTGCGTGCAAATTGTTCACCTTAAAACTTATTTTTACAGTATAAAGATATAATAGCAACAGGAAGATTAAGAAATATTATCAAATTAACATTTGATGAAGCCAATTAGCGCTTTATAACAGTAACGCAAAATGGGGCGACTTGGCCTTTAACTACACTAACAAGCTGCGTGGTTTTTATGGTCAGGGGAAGTTAGGGAATGTAAAAGTACGAAAGTCTACAAAGATGCAGAAAGAATTTTGAGCTGTTATACGCAGACTGTGTACAACAGGCTGATCAGTCGGTTCATCACCAGTTGATTCATCACAGGTCGATTCAACATGGTTGGATCATCATGTGATGGTTCATCACAAGGTCAATTCAACATTAGTCGATTCATCACAAAAACAGTTACATAGCCTACACTTGTAATTGTCTTCAATATATTGTTTAGTATAGTACATGACACATATGATTATTATCAGGAAAAAGTATGCGATTTTTGTCAAGAAAATGTCTTAAGCTAAACTTTAATTAAAATCATCATAAAATCATTCTACACAAATAAAAGCACGCAAGGCCAAGGCAACAAACAAACAAAGTATGCAACAAACAACACACCACCTGAATCAAAAACACACAGAATTAAAATTCTTATCACGTGATTGCCAGCTGTCTTAGGCCTAATTGTTGCAGGATGGCAACAATACATACAATACAATAAAGAATTTGCACTTAAAAACTGACAGATGAACTGTCAGTTCAATCTAGCACATTAACTAAAAAGAACTGAAATGTTTTAGAAACATCTTCAAGCTGTCTCAGTCTCCGCCCTTCTGTACTCGAAGTCGCCATGTATGAGTATGTGTTTTCCTAGTTTAGTGACACCAACTACTAACCACATCAACCGCAAATTGTTTTGTACACTTTGTGATGAATCAACCAGTGATGAAACAACCAGGAATCATACAATAGTTTTAAATTTTTTTTTGCTCGCTTTGCTCTGAAATTGTTTGTGCCTCCACTTTCAAAATTGTTCCATTGTTTTTGTTTCTACTGTGATTGCAAGCATTTGAAAGTCGACATTGGTATTTTGCTTGAACGAATTAGTCAGGGAAAATAATTCATTTTGTCCTGGAAAGTCAGGGAAAATGAATTCTGCAGAGTAGTAGGAACCATGAAGCTATAATGATAGAAAATAGCAACTCAGCTGTATCTGTTGTGAAGTAAAGGTCTTGGAGAAATTGTCAGTGTGCTGTGTTTTGTGAATATATGAACAATCCCCCTCCTCACACTGCTTCATGTTGAACTGCATCTGCCATCTCACTTTTTAAGCTGCTGACCTCAAAGATCTCAAATGTGATTTATCAGTATGGTAACTGCTTTGAACTGTGGTAAGTTAGAGTTACTGTTGACTGGAGAGAAAAGTCTTGAGATGCTGTTTTTCAGGAGCATGCTTCCTTGATGCCTGCTGATGACAGAGATGATGATGTTGCCATGGCAGCGATGCCATCATGTCCTGCAGGTAGAAGAGGAGGTGTGAGTGCCGAGGTCTACCGCGAAGAGGATGTTGCATGCTATGTGAAGAAGGTGAGATTTGTCTTATCAACCTGTTAAATATCAATATCTCACTGCTGGTAATTTAGGCATTTTCACTCTCTTAAAATAGCTTTGATGTTTGACTGTGACTGTTTACACTGCTCTTAAGCAATTTTGTGCTTATGAATGGAAATCTTGTATTCGATGGATGCATCAGTATTCTTGCATCAGTATTCTTGATGTAGATTGTGCCTGACAACATCTGAGAGTTTGCCAGAGTTTGCAGGGGCTTTTTCACTTCACTGAACTGTTGATGTTGTCATGTCGAGTCTTGGTGTTGCCCATATGGGGTATAAAGGTTAAAGGTCCGTGGATGCCAAAATTAACATACCCAGTATACATTTTATCCATTTTCCTGAAAGTGCAGAATTTTCTGATAACTTTGGCAGTAATATCGGCGCCCAGCATTTTGTCAACACGGAAAAATTTACCTTTGAAGTTGACGATCTACGAAAACGACGTAGAAAACGTGCCACCATGATGGTCTGCTGTAACGACATGAGTTTAGCCTATAGACGTCGTGAATATTAATGACCTAGCCTAGAATGATGACGTCGTTGGCTAGGCCATTAATATTCATGATCTATATGGGCTAGGGTCATGACGTCACCGCAGGCACTGATAGATTAGAATATTTCGTATAACGTAACGTAATGTCGCATTTTGTTTGAATTCACGCATTAATTTCATATATTTATGAAGCTCAAATCGATATATTATATATGCGACGGTAAATGTCTAATTAGTCCGCCCGGAAGCGATAGCTTGCGGAGCGGACTTAAGTTTTAGAGCAGATGTTTTTTTTCTCCCGACGCGAGATCTGCAAGATGTGTGGGCCGACCGGCGTGCAGTTTTGCACAATGGTCAGTACTAGGCCCTATTTTATAATGCCATTCCAAAATTTTGGGGGGCACACCCCAAAAAATTTCGGGGGCGAAAAACATGCAAAATTTGGCCTGATTTCGGACGACTTCAAAGTTCAGCGGCGAATATCTCTGAAACGGATGAAGATATTCAAAATCAGATTTTTACTTTATCTACCGCGATTACTCCTGCGTTAGGCGAAACAAGTCCGGTGAACTTTGGTCCAGTAACCTTGGAGATCTCGATGTGAACTCGTACCCACCTAAAGCGCATTTATCGGAAGAACATATTTTGGCCCCTAGGGGGTGCTGCGCCCCCAAATTTTTACACGCGCTAGAGAATGACAAAGTCTTACTAGCGCACCCCCCACCGGGTACGGCGGCCCCCCTTACAACTTTTTTCAAAGGGGGGTCAAAAATTGGCTTAAAATGTAATAAATTAGCGCTTATAACTTCGGAGTTAGGGGGTGTAGCCCGACGAAACTTTGGCACTTGACATGTCTCTATGTTGCGGTGTTAACGCAAGTACAAATTTTGGGGGCACCACCCCCCCCTTAAAATTTGGGAGGGCAAAAAAACGTTCAAAAATCAGTGATTTATGACAACTTTCGAGTTTGAGCGCAAATATCTCTGGAACCGATGAAGATAACGACATAATCTAAATGGTGTTGACGAGGGTGATCCTTTCGGCATTGAACAAAAAAATTTTGTGAAATTCCGTCCACTACGAACCAAGTTATAAGCACTAATGTTGACCTACCCTAAGTCGAAAAAGTGAGTTCGGCGTATGCCAATGCATTTGAGTTCGGGCCACGTGACTTTGATGCCGGGGAAATTTTACCCCCCCTCTCTAATTTCCCCCAATCGGACTTAGGGCGCTGGGCTGACTCACGTTGGGCTTTGCCCCAAATTTCTAGTTTAAATCTACAGAAATTGTGTGAGTGAATTTGACCGTGGCCATGGACCTTTAAAGGTGGTGATATAGCTCTTAATGGGAAGCTCATCTCAGAGCTACAGAGAATCACCTGCCATATGGGATCACACACTCACAGTGTTACCTGCCACCCAAAACAGGTGAACGCGCCCCATCTTAACCCCAGCCAGATAGGCTGGTACTCGATTTACTTACCTTGGAGGGATGGAAGGCTGAGTTGACCTAGGTGGCTGATTACATACCAAGATGGTTTACCTGCCTGCAGGCAGTTGCCCATCACAGTACTAAGACTACTAACAATTTTGACTGTTTTTTATTGAGACACCTTTTATAGATACTTAGCCAATACGGCTGCACGTGACCAGTTGTGCCCTCTGGCGTCCTCTAGCGAGTGTAAATAAAACATCATTGCTGGGATCGGTGAGCTTAGATTTTGTTCGCACCATGCCTTCAAACATTCACCACTGTCGTGTGTTCCCCTTTGCATTAGCTGGGCTTTTCTTGTATACTTAGTGTTGTAGGTTTGGTCTTGGTGTGAGGTGCACTCATCCAGCTTGTAGAAACTGCTTCAGTGATTTCAAGCAATTTTTTTTAGACATCTGCAGACAAATCTTTAATCCGGTCAATGGTCAGTGGAACAGCTGTGTGTGTGATTGAGCGTATATGTGTACTGAACATAGGTTGTTCCGAAGGACTACAAAACGATGGCAGCGTTGTCACGAGCCATTTCAAAGAACATTCTCTTTTCACATCTTGATGAAAATGAATGCAGGTAAGATTCATCGATGTTCTTCTCTTGCTGTACAGTATGGGGGAAGAACTACATAGGCCATGTTCGATGTCATTTTTGGTTGATTTTTTACACATTTGATGTTTGATGTTTGTACCATTCCACAGAAACCGCAATGCAGCCCGTTTGGTTCGACATTCTGGTAGCAGCAAATGATCGGCAGGTGACGCTGCTTGGACTACTGCTGCGTCGACCTCTCCATGCTGCTAGAACGTCTGCAGTCTGCTTTCGGTTTGACCGACTTAGTCCATGACTGGGTGCAGTCATTTCTGACCGACAGAACACAGCAGATTACCTACAGTGGTCAACTGTCTTCTGTGCAGTCGGTACTATTTGGGGTTCTGCAAGGATCCGTACTGGGCCCGCTGTTGTACGTTCTGTTCACAGCTGAGCTGGCCCTAGTCGTTGACCGTATATGGCCTCAGCCTGCACCAGTATGCCGATGACATGCAGGTTTACATCAGCACACCGGCTGGTGACACTGAGGCTGCCGTTCGACGTCTTACTGCGTGTCTCGTCGACATTGAGGCATGGTTGAAGGCCAGCCAACTTCGACTGAACCCCACCAAGATTCAGGTGATGTGGTTGAGTTCTCCACAACAGCTGGCAAAGTCAATGTTTTGGAGGTTACGGTGGCGTTGGCACATATCAACGTCTCGGAGACGGCACCTAACCTCGGCGTCATCGTCAACAGTCAGCTGACGCTCTCTGCACAGGTGGCCACCGTGTGTCGCAGTGGCTACTACTATCAGCAGTTACGGCAGCTCCGACTGCTCGTCAGATCGATGTCATCTGACGCCATCAAGACGCTGGTCCAGGCATTTATTTTGTGTCACCTGGACTACTGCAGTACGATCTTCTACGGCATCACCGATGGTCTGATGAGCCGGCTGCAGTCTGTTCAGAATGCGGCTGCACGTTTGGTGGTGGGGGCTTGACGCTATGACCACATAACGCCGGTGCTACAGGAGCTACACTGGCTTCCGGTTCGGCGTCGGGTGGACTTCAAGACGGCCACTCTGGTCTACTTGTCACTGTCCGGTATGGCCCCACCTTACCTGGCCGCTGACTGTCAGCTGGTCTGCGACGAAGGTCGTCGTTAGCTGCGCTCTGCCAACTGAAGGACATGTGTCGTCAGAAGGACTTGCAGCAGCTATGGAGACAGATGCTTTGCTGCTGCAGGTCCGAGGCTGTGAAACAATCTGCCAGCTCACCTGAGACAAACTGACATTAACTTTGAACAGTTTAAACAGCAGTTAAAGACATTTTTTGGGCATTGAGAGCGCGGCACATTGTAGTTATTGTTAAATTGCGCCTTCTGCATAATCTTTTTTACTTACTTACTTACTGGACTGGTATTCATTTTTTGTAGCGTTTTGCTGTTAAGTGTAGGTTTTGTGTTCATTGCAGTGATATATTTGATGCCATGTTTCCAATGCATCGGCATTCTGGTGAAGTTATCATACAGCAAGGTAAACATTTAGCACGTTATATTCTGACAGAGTTGTGTATTTTTATATGCTAAAAATTCAGTCTTTGACTCCTGAGTGGGTAATGACTGTTATGCCAGTTATGTGTAGCAGATGTGGCTGCTCTACCTAATGTCATGTTAATGCAACTAACGTGGTGTTTTAAGGGTGTTTTTGTGATGGTGTGTCCATTGACTTCCATACTGTAAGGTACTTTTCATTTAGCTGACTCCTGGAGAGATGGCCAGGCTGAGTTTGCCATGTCAGGCTGAATATCATCAAGCAGCTTATTTATGTGAGAATCATTAAGCATTCGTCAGCTGAATTTATCTAGCATAACAATTATTCATTAAATTGACCCATGTGTAGTTTGTTGATTTGCTTACTGACATACCAGACGTCTGGTAAGTTAGAAATGCAATTGCCGGTAGATAAAGTTGAATGAATATGAATTGAACACTGTGTGTGGCTGTTGATCTCAGGTGACGTTGGTGATAATTTCTATGTGATCGATCAGGGTGAAGTCGATGTAAGTTTTCTATCATGTCATTTCTGCAAAACCTTAGCATAGTGCCCTGTGTGACTTTCTGTTTTCCTTTTTATGTTAGCTTGCGCGCTGCAACCTATATTGTGACCCTTAAATTCAGGCTGCATGTCTGTGGCTGTCTGCATCTGTCTATTCGCTGTCTGTCCATACCAGTTGTTTACAATTGTCTCTTAACATTGCAGCCCATGAGCGTGTCACCTATCGGCTTGTATAGTTGTTTAGCATACTTTTCTTTTAGTTATTTAATGAGCAAATATAAGTTAGGTTGATGTTGAAATGTCAACAAATTAGTAAGTAAAAGTGTGATTGATTTGATGAATTATTGTGGTCTAGGTTACTATTAATCACTAATAGGAAGTTGCATAAGTCGTGTCAGATTAGATGGAAATCATTGACCTTGGATAACCTTGAAGGGTCATAATGCACTGTGCAATGCCAGTCATGTGGTATTGCGGCTAAACGGTAAGTTTTAGGGGTCTGCGATGGTACCAGTGAATAGGGCACTGGCAACTTCTTATAGGCTGACACATTGAATGACCTTGAAGGTCAGTACTGCAACAGGAACTGTATAGGCTGTAGCGTGTCTTCCCAAGTAAGGCATTTTTATTGTGAGAATTATTTGCAAAACCTGCATCCAATATTTTCTTTGTTCATTTACTCTGTAGCTGTTTATATCATCTGGCGAGATGACTACGTGCATGGAATAGTAGTTATTTATATCGCTTGGTGAAAAGAACATGTGCAATGTCTTATACTAGCTTTCGAGACAGCATTACATTAACATAGCATGCATGGAATTGTCTCACCTCTGACAAGTAACTTTCTTTTCGTGACTGGAATTCGTACACTGGACTTCAGACGTAGGTGGTATGGTTGGCTTTTCCTAGCAATAGCTGGACCTCTTGTCTTAAGGGGGGCCAAAATTGGCTTAAAATTAAGCGTATTAACTGCAAAATATTTGGAGCCATAGGAGTAGCTTCATGAGACTTTTCTACGTGGCATGCCACTAGGTGGGGGTGATAACACGGGTATAACTTTTGAGGTGTACCGCACCCTTAACATTTGGGAGGTCAAAAAATGTCCAAAATTTAGTGCATTTTATGACAACTTTTGACTTTTACTGCGAATATGTCTGAAACGGATAGAGATATTGACAAGCGATAAACAGCATTATCGACTACTATCCCTTTTACGTTGAACAAAAAATGGTAAACTTTGATCCACTAACACCAGAGATTAAGTGGCTAATGTTTACTCACTTTAAGTCGACAGTACGCTTTCTGCTTATGCTAATACATTTGAGTTTGGGCCATGTGACTTTGCTATCAGGGGAATTTCAACTTTCTAATTTTTTTCCCAATTGGACCAGTGGCTTTGGGTGGATTCACGTTGGGCTCTGTCCCAAGTTTCTAGTTGAAAGATGTAATTTTGTTGTAATTAATGATAACACTAGCTGAAATGACTTGTGCCAATATGTCTGATGTGTTCGTTGGATGTCAGATATACATCGATGGAGAATATTCCAGTACTGTTGGTGAGGGTGGTACATTTGGAGAACTGGCGTTAATCCATGGTACTCCACGTGCTGCAACTGTTAAGGTCTCCGTCATCTTAACATTTGTTCAGATTTCTGTTGATGCCTGTGACTGTGACTGTGTGGGCAAAATGTTTAAAGAAAATTATCGAAATATGTTGTTGCATATTTGATTCCTAATTTAATTTACTCATTGCATTTTTGCCAAACTCTGTTAACTCACTGCTTCATAATTTGCAGAGTTTTAGTGATTGATGGTGTCATAACATATTTAGTCATAATACTGAGCAGACTGCAGTGCATCAGATTATCAGATGGCTGTTAGCTTGATTTGGACTGCTGTTTGGGTTAGTGCTTGCATTAATCATTATCAGGGCCCACAGTTTTCCATGGTCAATTTTGCCAAATTCCGCAGGCTAGTTCACAAAATTCTGCGGCTCACCGTGGCAAAATTGTCCAAATTCTGTGGCTTACCATGGCCTTCCATTTGTGTGTAAACTAAGCTTTATTCTGTTTAAAAAAACTTCATGCTGGAATGGCGCTCAGTTATGCTAGCAACATAAAAAGGAAATTATCAATCTTTTTTTTTTCAGAAATGCAATTTGTCAATTAGTCGCATTGTGTTTATTCACGATTGTGCTGTATACGATGGTAATTAATAGTAGGACACAGTTTAGGCAGTTCAATTTGATTTTTTCCGTGATATAGTTACATGTAGTTTAAAGCCGATGATCGTACTGATCATCGGTCATTTCTTAATTTACGCGAAATTCCGCGGAAAAGGGCAAATTCTGCTTCTCGGCTTGAAATTCCGCAACCCACGGAAAACTGTGGGCCCTAATCATTATGCTAACCTTTGCGTGGGTTCTCTGGTAATAACCTGCAAAAAAGCTGGAATGATAATGGTCAAGGTTCTGGTAGTACAGTGTGGTATGTCGGTCAGAACTTACTTGTGTTCAGCTTTTATTATAGTGATAAAAGACATTACTAAGCAGCGTATTCCAATGATATGTTGATACAGGCAAGGACCGTTGTGAAACTTTGGGGCATTGACAGAGACAGCTATCGACGTATTCTCATGGTGAGAACTGCTGTGATATTTACTGTTTATTACCATTTTTGTTGTGAATAATTGACTTTTGTTATCGTCAAGCAGGCCAGATTTAAATTTGATTGGACTGTGTTCAATAAAAGTGTGTGTCTTTCCTTCTGAAGTGGATGCATAAAAACTTACCGTGAACTTAACTGTACGCATTTTGCTGCCATTTCATGATTTGATATACGATTTTCTGCACAATTCAGATACGGTACCTTACGCAACTTTGCATCAAGTTTAACAAGAACTCAACTACTGCTCAGGTGGTCGACTGTGTGGGGTAATCAAGTGATGGCAAGGTACATGTAGATGCTGGCCATATTTGTGACACATGATGGCTGATGAATTTGGAGAGTTGGATGTTGCTTCCAGCATTCTCTGGCATGTGGGGCCCCTTTTGTAGGACCCTTGTTTGGCTGAACGTGTTCCTAAGTTTGACGGTCTGTTTTTGCATTTTAGATAATTTCACGCTTTATACAAGCTGTTTTTCTAGTGATGATCTTATATTTTGGCAGTGCAGACATAAAAGTCACTTGATCATAAACCTTAAAGAAAAACAGAAGTTGGCTTATTGCATTCTGCCGGGCTACGTTACTCACTTACTCTTAACAAATAATGTCTCATGTGCATACGTTTTTGCATCCATATGCATAGTCTGTGAAATACAAGACGGTGCCCATGTGTACTTGAAATTTTTGTTAGCTAATAACTCATTAGCAACAGCCAAGAGTGCATGTGCATCTGTGATCATTTGTCCAAGTGTTGTGTTTATTTACTCACGATAGAATTGTCCACTGTTGCAGGGAAGTACAATTCGTAAACGAAAAACATATGAGGAAATTCTAACAAAGGTTTCCATATTTAAAGGTACACTTAGTTTTCTTTGTGACTGTGTTTTTTTGGACTTTTTGCTTTATATATCGTTTATGTAGATCATTTCAGTGCACTGTCAATTTCTACACGGTGTTTCATAAAAAGACCCCTTTTTTCTTTCATTATTCATACAAATGATGATCAATTTGCATGAAATTTTTACCAGTTGTAGCTGAAGAAATACTATTTCAAAATATTTTAACAGAATATGGCAGTTGAGTAAATATTTTTTGCTAGGCGTGACGTAATGCTGTATATGTTACTCTGTATATGTTATGTCAGTATGTCATGGGTACAGGCTTGCTAGTCTCAACTGGTGCTGTCAGTTGCTACTCTGCTCCAATGGTGAAAAATCTGGTTTGTTGGTGACAAATTTTTGAAGTTTTATAGTTGCAGCCACAAAAAAATGTGCAAAGCGATCACATTTATGTGTCTGTGGGGATAATTGGACTTTCACTTGTTCGAGCAAGACAGTGTACTAGCACACCAAGCTTGCAAAATGGTTGCAATTTTGGATCACGAGATCACGAGACGCCTGATTTCATGTCCCCATGTTGATCAGTGCTGACACGATAAACATTTTTCATTAGCAAACCAGATTAAGTTCACCATCAAAGCAGGGTCACAACTGACAACACCAGTTGAAACAAGCAAGCTTGTACTAACGACACATTATGACATCAGCAATACATCACGACTAGCAAAGAATATTTAATAACTGCCATATTTAGTTTAAATATTTCGAATTAGTATTTCTTCAGCTACAACTGGTAAAAATTTTGTGTAAATTGATCATTATTTGAGTGAATTATGAAAAAACAAAAAGGGGTCCCTTTTTATGAAACACAGTGTATACTGTGTTGTTGTCTTTGATGTACTAGCTGTGCTAGCTAATACTTACCACCTGCATCGTTTTCGCATACATACAGTTTAGAGATGGGATTGCCTAAAAATAAAGTTTAAGAAGCGGACAGGTTGCTGCGCTTGATCTTAGACATATTATCGGCCTGCAGCCTTCTTTTTCATTGTGCCAGTCGTGTTGTATGGGTGTGAAACATGGACCACTACGAAATACTTGTGCGCCCGTCTGGATGCGTTTGATATGTGGGCGCTACGCAAGATTCTGAGGATCCCATACACCCGCCACATAACCAATGATGAAGTCTGGTCCTGCTCGAATTGCCAGCTGCTCTCCAGCATAGTTACAAGCAGACGGCTCCGTTTCTTCGGTCACATCGCCCACAGCTCTCCTGACGAAGATCACCATCGTGCCATTGCTGCCGCGATACGCAAGCCTCCTCTGGATTGGAGAAGGCCCGCAGGGAGACCCAGTCACACCTGGTTACGTTCGGTGGAGGCAGACCTGAGACCTCTGAACATTGGTCTTTCTTCTGCATGGAGAAAAGCTTCTGGGCGGGCGGACTGGCGCCACATCGTGGACACGGCTACGCTCTGGAAGAGTACGCCATAAGAAGAAGAAGA
>Ga0209367_1004099_pt1 | contig 20027 bp, 15 predicted proteins | sample WorMetLIZISLAND2_FD_187412 | JGI IMG/M metagenome (GOLD analysis project Ga0209367, IMG submission 187412) | Marine gutless worms symbiont microbial communities from Max Planck institute for Marine Microbiology, Germany - Olavius geniculatus... ...
CTGGTAGTTTGTGCCATGCCCGACATACCCTCAAAATTTCAGAAAGATCCGTCCATAACTTTTTGAGTTATCTTGCTGACTCACAAACAAACAGACAAACAAACAAAAACCAACAAAAACATTACCTCCTTGGCGGAGGTAAACAGCTTTACAAAGCATACCACTACTGGCAAAAAACAGTAAAAGTGACTCAAACATTAGCAGATACATTACACTGATTCACAAGCACAACTCTATAAGCAGCATGAAATCTGAGCCTCTGTTTCTAACAAGAACAAAAACTAAAGCAAGCGCTGGGCTCATCTACAAACCCTCTCAATCTTACCACTGACTCTTGTGATAGCTAATGCTGGACATCAAATCCTGCAGTGAGCTAGGGGATATTGGTACAAATTTTGGATGTCGACAGATACAAACAAACTTTTTCTAAATCATATGTTTATCTCTTGTATGTCACAAGCCAGAAGACAACCTGTCCTGGGTCAAACATGGTCTGTGAGTTGGACTTAATTTAGAAATGCATAAAGGCAATGGAGATATTAAGGGGCTAATATTTGAGTGTAGTAGAAAAATGTAAAAGTCAAAAGGGATATTTAGGTGCATATATTTAGGTGCTCAGAGCAAAACTCCTATAAAAGTAAAAAAAATATCAGAAAGAAAAAAGATCAAACATTCCATGTGGAAATTATAATTACCTTTAAAAATGTACATCCCCCTCCGCATTTCTAAATAAAGCGCCTGAATGCATAACAATTATGATAAACCTTCTCCTCCAGTTCTTGTTTCTCCTGCAGCAGCGTTCGTTCACGTTCGGCTGAATCTCGCAGCAAAACTTTCATGTCAGCCACTTGCTTCGTCTGAAGACGATGCACATTGGCACTCACACGATTAGAGCAAACTGTATTTACAGCTTGCAATTACAATGCATGGAAATGTTTAGCAAAACTAACCACAACAGAACAGAATTTGCTAAGCCAATACAAAACTAAAAATTCTTTCAAAAAATAGTTGCAAGTTATTATACAACTATCTTTTAGTGCTCAAAAGAGAGATACAGGAATGATATTTTGCCTGGTAAAGTGCGGCTCCAACACTTTCCGAAAAAGCTTACCTGTGTGGAGGATTGACCTAAACGTAGTAACTAGCTGGCAGTAAATAATGGTAGCAAGAAGATTACAAATGTAACAGAAATTATGATTGAACCTTTTTTTCCACATCCTTCTCCAACTCTTTGATCTTTTCCTCGCAGAGTCGTGCCTTCAACTTCCACGTCTTGACGTCGTGAGTGGACGAGCGTTTCAGTTCGTCCTGTGGTGAGTCGGGTACCAGGTTACGACTAGCACTCAGCTGGGTGTCTCTGCCAGCCTGCTGCTGCTGCTGATCGGCTGACAGTTCCAACTCTCGGATGCGTATCCGCAACTTCTCACTCGTTTCCCTCTCCTTCACCAAACGCAGCAACATTTTGCACCTACCCATCAGCGGTCCAAGCATACAGATTTCCCCATAAATAAAAAACTTTCATTCTGCTCCAGCTTTTTGTGATGCTCCGAAGACTCGTGTTTTCCCAACTCTATAGACATCATATTGCACTGTCACCGTCAATCTTCGCTGATGGCAATATTATTTCTGATCACGACATGATTATGATGCATGATAATGATTCGGCACTGGACTACACTTTCAGTTTCAAATGTCATGCTATGTGTAACAGAATGTTACATAGCTTATTATTTTGATCCACTGTCGTTGTTGTCATGATGAGCCAGCCTATGGGGGCTGCATATCAGACTAGGTACTCTCGCATAAACGATTTTAATAATGTACACAATACACACCTTTGCAAGATCCTTGCGCACTTTCTCATAGTCAGCTGATATCTTTGCTGTTCCTTTCTGATGGGAAACATACCGTTCACTCAGGCTTGCTCCAACTTTCTGCCTCAGTTCCTCAAGCTGACCCTAAACGCAGCCAACAACTGCACTTTAATTGGTTAATTAGTGCACCAACTAACAAAAGTTCAGAAGTAGAAAATACCATTTAAAACTAGAAATATGAGACAAAGCCCAACGTGAGTCCACCCAGCACTGTAAATTTGATTGGAAAAAAAATTTAAGTGGCTGAAATTCCCCTGGTAGCAAAGTCACATGGCCTGAAGTCAAATGCATAAGCATACGCTAAACGTGCATCGTCAACATGAGCGCCTATAACTTTCTGTTAGTAGACAAAAGTTCACACATTTTTTTCGTTAGACGCAACAGAAGTCATAGTCAAAAATGCCATCTATTGCTTGTTGATGTCTTTATCCATTCCTGCAATGTCAATGCTCAAAGTCAAAGGTTTTGCTAAATCATGCCAAATTTTGGACGTTTTTCACCCTCGCAATTTTTAATGGGGCAGTATCCCCTAAAACTTGTACCCACATTATCATGCCTACCTAGCAGCATATCATGTGGCAAATATCGTTGGGGGACTCCCCTTACTCTTGAAGTTACGGGTGCTAATTCACTGAATTTCAAGCCAATTTTGACCCCCTTTAAATGAATTGTTGAGGGACTTCTATCCCCAGTGAGATGTGTGCTAGCAAGCCTTGGTCATTTTCTAGCACAAGTAAAAATTTCAAAGCGCAGCATCCCTAGGAGCCAAAATATGGTGTTCCAAAAAGTCAATTTGGGTGCATATGATCTACATCAAGATCTCAAAGTTCACCGGACTTTTTGCCCAAATGCTGGAAAAATCATGGTACATCAGATACGCGTCCGATTTTAAATATCTTCATCTGTTCCAGAGATATTCACTGTCACAGACTGAAATCGTCCGAAATCTCGCCAAATATTGCATGTTTTTGACCCTAAAATTTTTTGGAGGAGGGTCCCCCACAATTTTGGACAGGAATTACAAAATCAAACACACTTCCCATCATGATGCAAAATTTCATGGCGATCTGCTGATGAACCTCGGAGATCTTTTGGTGAGAAAAAAAGAAATGCCGGCAAAAAACATAAGTCCGTTCCAAAAACTATCGTTTCCGGGCAGACTAACAATGAGGCTTTTTCTAAAGTTACACAATATGAAATATAATATGCAAAAATTGCTCGGATGTATCAATCATCAGTCAGTAACTAAAACAAGTCATAAAGGTTTGTATTTCCCTTACTGTAAGATAGTTTTTTACACAGCAACGTTACACAATTTTCGCCAAAAATTATTTATGGTGCCACCACTTATCGGGTGAGATTCCATCGCTGAACAAAAACCCAATTACTCTGAGGCACACCTTAAGTTCAGAGTTCTCATTCTGTAAAGCAGCCAGTTGGTCGGCTGATGTGAAAGCCGGTGTATTCTTGAGCCTCTCGTTCTCAGCACGCGTCTTCTCAACTATCTTCTTGAGCACAGCAACTGCCTTCTCCAGCTGCTCCGGTGTACGACCGCTCTCACCAATCTATCACATCAACCCAGCATCATCAGCCAATAATCACCATACATGGAGAATCAAATGCGTACTGATGCAACAACAACAACAGGGGCTGCAAATCAAACAGACAAAAGTTAAAACAGAATCAGTTTTGCTCAAGTAACTTTGCTCTTGCTGCTAGCATGACGGCAGTGCCAATATTGAACAGAAAATGCCCAAAGAAATGAGAACTAGGTTTTCAAACCTCCTATAATAAGGCGCCAGTCAAAGACAACAGTCTCTCCCTTGTAGTCACCTACAGGATCTGGAGCATGGCATGTCAGAAAATTGTCAAACACACAAACAAGGTATTGAAACTAAATGTAACATCAGGGCAAAAACATCAACTGTGGTGAGTGTAGCGAAGTGAAATGTGCGCTGAGCCGATGAAGAGACCAACCCTGCGGATGTTTCCTGTTGGTGAACTGAGAAGAGAAGAGAAAGAGTCTCGACTTGCTCGGCCCATCAACTCCAACTGTTGCTTTTCGGCCTTCAAGATCTCCACGTACTTCTGCAGCTCTTCCACACGTTCCTTCACACACACAAACACATCCACGCAAATCAAATACATATACACTGTGTCCCAGAAAAAGCATCCCCGACATTTTCGACTGTAATTTGAAAACCAGTTAACAGATTTTGAAAGTGTTTGGTACGAATATTCCTGACACAACTTGCCATCAAATGACCGTTCAGTTTCCCAACTGAAACTGAACTTTCCCAACTGTGGGCCAACATTTCAAGCAATTTTACTGTCAGCAGTTGAAAAATGGACGACTGGATGAAATGTTAGCCAAAGTGTCAGAAATGTAAACAAAATGTGTTATGTTAATTAAGCAATCATATCACATTGGATAAAAAAAAATATTTCGCTGGTTGTGCTTTCCCCAGGTAGTGCAGAAACAAACGTTGGGTGAGGTTGGAAACTAAATGGTCATTTGATGGCAAGTTGTATCAAGAACATTCACACCAAAAATTATCAAAATCTGATAATTGGTTTTTAAGTTACAATCAAGAATGTCGAGGATGCTTTTTGGGACACAGTGTACATATGCACACGCACGTGTGTAGAATAGATGCTCTCAGGAAATAAAGTCCAATTTTTCTTCATCCAGTAACTTAGTCAAATTGAGAACGTAAGGTGATGATGATGATGATGATGATGATAATAAGCCCGTTCGGGGGATGACCAAGCCGGTACGTTTTGTTTCAGCGTATTTCAGTTCTGTTATTTCGTTTCAATTCCATTTTGTTGCACATCAGTTTAGTTTCAGTTGACTGCCTGGACTGATGATCGGTCCGTCCCATCCACTTGATATAGCTAATTTCTGAGACACCTTTGGATTTTTCCAAGTGTTGAAGAATAATAATAAGCCTAATAATAGGCCGATTTTTTACCCTTCAGGATTGAGTACTGAGGGTTTAAAAAAATAATAATATTGTCAACTCATACACTGCACCTCAAAGCACAAGTCACTAGGCATCGCAGCCTCAATAAGACAAATAAGTCTCTAGTTCTACCTCATTTTTGTTTACTTCTCCATATAAATGATGTGTTTATAACATTACATTATTGCAATGTGTTGTAAAATTCCCACTCGTTGAAAACAATGTAAAAAAAATCAACAGTGTTTCAGGCAAACATTAGCAAGAGTAAATAGCTTATACATTGCACAATGTCATCTTATTACAAGCTGGAAGTGTTTAACACTGAATGTGAATATCACCTTGAGTCGTGGGATATCGCGATTGGCTTGTTCGACCTCAAACTTGAGTTCCATGTTCTCCTCAGATATCTTGATGACCTGCTTCTGCAGCTGTTCCTCTCTCTGTGCCAGCTCGCGGTACTCAACACCTCGGTCCTACATACACACTCTCAGAAGCTCCAGCACTATTCACGATGTTATCACACCAGATTTTGACAATCTTCATTCACCACACAATCACAGCAGACCAATAAGACAAAATGATTTTTAAAAACACACCACAACAGCCTTAAGTAGCAAAGCAACAAACAACAACAATAAGCAAAGAATAAGTTAAATATTTGAATACCACTGTTCACCACTGAGAACAATGAGTTTTCTGACAAATTTTGTTTACAATTAAATTTACTCTATCACTATTCTATAAGCACTTTCACTGCAGAAAACCAAAAAAAACATGCAACCACTGCATGTACAAACCAGTTTGATAATAACACACTTCACTGCAAATTCAATGGGTCACATGTCTGTTATATTAAACAAACGTAAAAACGTAAAGTCCTTCCTGAGCCTTACGGCCCATAAGGCGGCGCTGATCTTCGTTTCCTAAGGCCCTCAGCCAGACATCAGTTTTTACACTGCGAGACCACGGATACGGGGCCAGTGTATCATGCGATGCGCCTGTTTACGTCCCAGCGGCAAAACTGGTACCAAATTATACTGCTTGGTGACAGAGGCACATGTGTGTGAACAACTTGCCTAAGGTCGTTACCCGGCAGTGTCCTGGTGTGGAGTCGAACCTACAACCTTTGAGTTACCTCAGGATTACAAGTCCCACACATTGCGTTAGACTACCGAGCCACACTATATTATACTATGTTATATTAAACAGGCATGCCTCTCAATTCCATACAATAAAAAATGCAAGCACTTTAAAGTATCACAAATTCCCCGCACGTATTTCCACCCAGGTTCTACGTGAAAGGCAAATTCATTCCAAAATTTCACGGAAAAATCGATTAGATCAGAATAGTGGCTACCTGTGAAATACTGGCTGGCTGTCGAGAGGCAAAAGCCTGCTCTAAACGCTCCAACTTGTCAGACAAAAACTTGTTGCGCAGTTGCACCTCTTCTACTGCTGCATCTCGCCCAACAACCAGCTGCCTCCGCAGTCCCGCCAACTTACAATGCAACACAATACAACACAGTAATTGCAGCCACCTTGTTAATACCACATTGGATCATATACACAACTATCTGCATCGCTGCCTATGAACAAAAGCAACACTGGCAAACAGTAACGAACAAATAAATTCCAGGTTGCTTTTCTTATTAACTGATGCATCACCCACACGTGTTACATACCACAAGACAATCCACACACACAAGCAGTTTCTGTTTAGATGTCCATTTGTCTGGAATCTCTGTGGATTTGTCGGAAATAATCACCTGAAAACTGTTGTGGCAGACCTTTTTCTACAGGCTGAACACCCTTTATGTTGTCCATTCCTCAAACAACAGCACCAAAGCAATGAAGGCTGGTTCAAAACTTTAACAACACATCAATCAAACTGACCACATCCTCCAGTTCGTCATTGCGTTTCTTCAGCTCATGCAGCTGAGTCTGACTGTCACTGCCTGCTGCTGGTCCGGCAGCTGATGCTGACGGTCTGATCTGTGAATCTGCAACAGCAGCGGCTGCACCACGATGCTTTGCTTCCTGCTCTCTCTTCTCAGCTCTGAAATACCAACCACCACAAAGCTGTCTCATCGACAAAAGTCAATGGATGGAAAAATGAAAAGATGAATGTGCAAATTAATGCATGAATGAATAAAGATAAAATATCTTTATCATGTATTGCATCCAACTGTTGGATTAAAACGAGAAATACTATGCTAAAGTTACTAAATGAACATTACAATTGTGCAAGATTCGTTGAATGATATGGTAAAAAAAACTTAGCATAACGAGCTGTTTGACTTTTAGATAATTCATACAAACGAGTATGTTTCACATAGTAGTTAGTGACAGAAGATCACGTTTCAATGGAATCAAATGTACAGGAAAACTATTAGAACATTTGCGCTGCTCAAAAATGTCAGTCAAATAAAATCAACAAAAAATTCATCACAAAGCGACGAGTTTTATGCTTTCAAAAATATCGCAAGAATTTGTCGACACGTTCAGCTGTGAGTTTCAGACCTGTCAACAGCATGTCTCAACAATTCGTTGTTCTTCTTCAGCTTCTCAATCTCGACATCTTTGTCGCGGCACTGAGTCTTGAGCGTCTCCACTCTCTTCTGCCACTTCTTCCCCTCTTCCCACTTGCCGAGCACCTCTTCGCGATGCTGCTGTCAACACACACAGCAAACCAACTTCATGCATCACAGTTCCACCATCTCCGACCACACGACACATTCCCTTAAACCAACCAGTTCACCACCAGCAGAATACAGCACGATACAAAACAATACGATGAAATTGGCTAAAGCGTCAAGAATTCACTACACTGGAAAGCATAAGATGCAGCAGCAGCCTTAATACAGAGGTTATAAATGGTCGATCATAGTTGGAAGATTGCAAGACTCAGTAATGACCAATCAGTGATGTGATCACTAACAACTACTGCGTCAACTCAAACTGCCCTGCCAAACTACAATTAACTGTGTTTCGTTTTTTGATACATTTTGGATCTCCAATTGTGGGATCGACGATTTGTTGATTTTCCATCAACTGAACCCACTTTATGCCAATCTGATTGGCGGACGGCTGACCTCGATTTGCAGTGTTGTGCTAAATTACCGGCATGCGCAGTGAGTGGGTGCCGTAGTCAGTAAACGTCATCATAGCAATGATACCAACGATATCATCCATATTGTCTGCTGTCAAAAATACGTTCTATCGTAAATCAACATGAGAGCATCTATAAATTTTATTTCTTCACAAAACACTATAGTATAAATTGATCAGTAGTGATTAACTGCCATGCCTGGAACTTTATTTTGACACGTGAATTGCCATTCTGACCAACGAAGTGAAGCGGTGTTTCTGGTGTAAACAAGCAACGAACTGCAGATCGCCATGTTTATTCGTCAATTATTATTATCTGACTTGATCGACCAATATTCGGCCATCAACTTGATCGAAGATTTGACAAACGATTAGCCACTAATTGTCTATGGAAAAATGGTTATTGAAATGATCTCCAATCAGGTCCCAAAGTTGATCAATTTGATCAGCCATCAAATGTCCTTGAAAAAACGGGACCTCAGTCTCCTGGTGTGAGTGGTCTGAATGCACCATCTTGTGACAGCCTGTTGCGATCCGCAAACTGCTTTGTACAGTACCAGGCACTGTACAATGCAAATTACTGTGACACCCACAAAGGAATGGCAAAGCCGAGTTGATCCAACCTGGTGTAGAGTAACTGTGATGATTAAACTAGACCAAGACATCGTGAGTCAGCTAAACAACAACAGGGCAAGAATGCACTGACCGACTGTAGCTCAAGTGGTTTCTCCGCCTGCATCGTCGTAAGACGCTCAACCTCCTTGACAAGGTTGTTGTTCTTACGACGCAGCTCATCCATCTCCTTGTGATAACCTTCTGTCTCTCCTTTCTGCCATTACAATACATACAACAAAAATGAATCTGTGCAGTCGAATAAATTAAACACAAACTTGCACCCAAAGTAATAAACAAAGGAAGCAACAGAACGGACCGGTGGATTATCACAACACACCAGGAGAGAACAAGTCAAGTTGATAAATCGATGACGAGTCCTCCTACCAACTTCTGCATATCTATGACAAATTATTCACTCTTGTGACATCTAGCGGTGGCAAACTGGAATCATTCTGAAGAAGAACCCACTTGTTCCCAAAATGTCAAAATATCAGAAAGTAAATGTAGTAAACTGAAAAATTAATACAACACAAAGCAGTTGTGGTGATGTGCACAAACACACTAACAGATGATCAGACCTGTTTAGACATAGTGCTCATGCGCTGAACTTTGGACTTGAGTTCATCAACTTCATCAGCCAGAGAACATTTCTCATCTCTCAGCTTCCTGTTCTGCTGTTCTTTCCTCGCTGCACACAAAAACAGATACCACAACTTCACTGGTTTCAGCATAGTGCAGAACAAAAAACAGCATCCAATCCTGAACCGTAAAATAACTTAGCATATGCATTAAAACTGCTCGTTCTTGTAACGTTTTTAAACACTAACCAAAAAGCCATATTTTGAACCTAGCCATCTGCAGGAGTGATCAGTGCTTCTGTCTTGCTGTTTCTGCAGCAAATTCTTGGCACCATTTGTATTATGCTGTATCTCATTATACAAAGTTCTGTTCCAATTATGTCCAAAGTCACACCTCTGGCAGACAGACACAGCTTGGTCCAAAAATTGGCAGCCGACTGACACTTAACATCTATCAGATGAAGTGAGTAAACTATCACTGCGGAAATGCAATAAAGATAGCACCATAAACATTGCTGTGGCTATTACTCTTGTTGCTACTATAACCGCATAAAGTTGACTAACTCAGGTAAAGGTCACTCAGTTAAGAAAGAAACTGACCAAGTTCGTCGCGAAGCTCATCAACTTCGGCAGCTGACAAAGCTTCTTCATTCTTGAGTTTCCTCAGCTCTGATCTTAGCTTCTCAACACAGTTCTCCAGCTCAGATATTCTCTCCTACACACAACACAATATCTTGGCTTCACTATCACACTGATTCAAACACAGTAAGCGGCATTCAGTGGCATCATTAATGACGTCATTAAAAAATATAAGTAAGTAAGAGCACATATTGATCTACAAATGCGCAAAAGAAAATTTCTTTCCATACAGCACATGCGCCGCAATAGTCACGCAAAGTTCGGGATGTTTTTTATTGGCCACCCGGTACTAACACCAACTGTAGCCATTTAAATCAACATTATGCATTAGCACTGCAGTATATAATGGTGATGGACCTGTAACTCTTTGGTTCTCTTCTCGACAAGTCTTTGTACATTGATCTCAGCGGCAGCTTGCTCAGCATTCGCCAGCACTTCAGACTGTGCCTGTGAGACCAAATCAGCTCGCAGGTCCAGCAACGCTTTGCTCAAAGCCTAAACGGCACAGCATCCAGAGATCATTATTATAACTATTGTCATCAATGTCACTTACAAGGTGCAAACTCGAAAACACTGTATATACGGCAAATGCACCATATCGACTATTACACGTGTTGCAGTTAGTCATCAAAACACAGACAGTGTCATTTCTATTCAAAGTTCAGCTGGTAAGACGTTACATATGGCAGGATTGTTGATGGAAAAACTATTGTCACCGTAGTCTGTCGTTGTATGGGAAACAGAGTTGTGCAACTTTGGCAACAGTATTTGACAGTGCAGCATGTCACAATGTCGCAGTGTCAAAACATGTGACAGTATCACTCTCAAATAAATGACTACAACATGTCAGATAGAATGTGGAAATACCAGACAACAACCAAAAATTGTCATGCATGTGACTGACAACAATGCAGAGTGCAGACGCATTTATATGACAAAAGTCTGCTTGTCAAATGTCATGTGACAGTGACACCACTCCCACCAATCAACACTGCATGCTATAGTCTGAGACACAAGAATGAACATGTAAGTAAGTAAGCCTGATTATTCCAATAGTGGCAAAACATCAATCATGGACACAAAATCACAGTACCTAGTAAAACAGGCAATGTAATGGTAGAACATCACGGGTAAGCAAAAGCAACAAAAACGCACAAAGCTGCACTAATGCCTAAGCTCATTAAACTTGCTATTATTTACTGCAGGACTGGTTTGTATTAATAACTTAGTTTATTCGAAAATCTCGCATACAGCTACAGGCTCATCATGCCGACCTGTTGCTGTTTCTCTTTCATCACGAGCTGGTTCTTCAGTCTCTCGACGTGGTTCTTCATCGTCTGTGTCGGCGCCCGGCTGTTTGCTTCGCGCTGTTCATTCAGTTCTTGCTGCAGAGCGGACAGCTCCTTGCGCAGATCAGCAACTTCATACATCAGCTTGGTCTTCTCGTCTTCCACCCGACAAACCTTCTCACTGCACTCCGCCTTCAGACTGGCACAGACACACCAACACTGCATCAGGTCACACCAAACTACAACCACAGACAACTGCTGCAGGTATCTGTGGTATAAGTATTGATCAAAAAAGTGATCGACAAATTCAACATAAAAACAGCAAAAAGTACAGATATGTACATTAAATTAACTGCTCCTATATGTAACCGATAAAGAAATGATAAACTTCTGAATGACGACACTTTAATAATGATGTGCAGATTCTTGCTAGTCTTCCTTTCTCAGCTAATAAAGATCGAATCCCTGCTCTACTTATCTCATTTCAGTCCCATTCAAAATAGTTGATTTAGTTTAAATGCTAGATGAAACCGGAAGTGTGCTTGCCAGTTTTCCAGTGCAAACTTTTCATGTTTGATTTGCATCATTTCTGCTAAGTCTGATAAACCACACATTTGAGAAGCACATTGACAAACAGCTTTGTGACAAAACAAACAAACAACTGTCGATCATAAGAAAACAACTGTCAGAGAAATACTGTTGGAATAAGTTGAGCAACCACTTAAAGGCAAAACAAACACAACTGGCTATTTTTATTGTGACAAGCTAAAATGAAACAAAAAACATTTCTAAATAAACTCACAAGTTATAACAGTAACCAATAAGTTATGCGAATTCATCAATCATTATAACCCATATTTACTGATTTGCTGACGTTCTTCTGAACAACTTCTGTTCGTCATAATAGCTTCTAGTGCAAAACAGAAATCATTCCAAAGAAGGCAACCAGCCATTGCTGAAAAGTCTACATCAGAAAATGAAGATTGTAATTTAGCAAACTCACATAGCTTAGCAGAAGAGTGTTTAATGCTAATAGATGCATTGTGGCTGACCGTTCTCGTTCATCAGCGGCATGTCTCAGCGCATCGTCCAACTGATGTCGAAGCTTGTCATTGTCCTGATGCGCCGATGTCAGTTTGTCATTGACAGACATCAGTGCAGTCTCTTGCTGGCTCACAAAGTCCTCCAACTCATTCAGACGACGCAACTACACCATGCATATGCATTAACAGGTCACTCAGGCTCCACAACTACATCATGCGCAGTGCTTACACATTAGGTCATTCAGATGACGCAACTACATGCATTTGCACTTCAAATGGTTTAACAAATAACTACATGTACATGCATATGTATAAATAACTCAGACAGACGACATGACTACATCATGCATATGCATTAACTTATTCAGGCGACGCAACTACATTTATATGCACTTTTTGCACACTTCAATAACTAACTACATGCATTACATTACATTAACATTTAACACATTTCATATCACATGCTTTAAAACTAACTACACTGTATCCCAAAAAAGTATCCCCGACATTTCGACTGTAACTTGAAAACCAATTATCACATTTTGGATAACTTTTGGTAGGAGTATTCCTGAAACAACTTGCCATCAAATGATCATTCAGTTTCCCACCTTAAACAACGTTTTTTTCTCCACTACCTGGGGAAAACACAACCAGCAAAAAATATCACTTTTTATCCAATGCGATATGACTGCTTAATTAACATAACGTGTAAAACACATTTTGTTTACATTTCTGACACTTAGACTAACATTTCATCCAGTTGTCCATTTTTCAACTGCTTACAGTAAAACTGCTTGAAGTGTTGGCCCACTATGCGAACACAAGCAAGGAGATGCTTTCTCCATTCATTGACAGCAGTATGGACAATGTTCTGCTCCAGACCAATCCAGGATTTACCAGGCAGTTCTTGATTTCACAAACATTCCTAAACTTCATCTTGTAGACACATTGCTGCACGACGGTCAAAACTTGTAATAGACTCCACAGATTAGGATAGATGGAATTTATTGACGTTTTTCCATTCATTTCAACACGTATTATGCTTGGTCTGCTTTCCTCAGGTAGTGCAAAAGCAGACGTTAGGTGAGGTGAAAACTAAAACACTTATTTAATAGCCAGTTATGTTAGAAATATTTCTGCCAAAAATTATTAAAATCTGCTAATCTTTATTCAAGTTACGATCGATAATGTCAGGGATGTTTTTTCAGGTTTTCTGTTTATTTCAACACACATTTTGCTTGATCTGCTTTCCCTAGGGAGTGCAGAAGCATACATTGGGTGAGGTGGGAAACAAAACAGTCATTTGACGCCAAGTTGTGTCAGGAATATTCGTACCAAAAATTATCAAAATTTGACAAGTTTTCAAGTTACAGTCGAAAATGTCAGGGATGCTTTTTTGGGACACAGTGTACATTCACATGCATATGCATATTCAGTCTGAGCAATCCATACACATTTTGCATGTTTTCATAACTAACTCAACCACCACAACTATAAATATACAATACGATAAAAATTTGCCCTTGAAAACTGACAAACAAACTGCCAGTAAATGTAAAAATAAAAATTAAAAATAACTAAAATGTGTTGAAAGAAAACAAAATCAAAGAAACTGATCATTTAAGTGCTGCAAGCCTGGTCTGGAAAGCCAAAATAGCACTACCACAGTCGTAATAGGCCATGCGCATACTACGCCTTCGGCAAATATATGCACTGTGGTGCAACTACATGCATGTGCATTACAGATGTCAACAAGTCATTCAGCTGCGTCAACTACATCATGCATCTCCACCTCACACTTCAGCACACAGACGCACATACGCACACGCACATGCAAACTAAAGTCACTGATCGGTTTTAAACATTTTTCAGACAGTTGTCATCACTTGCTAACACAACACATAACTAAACTGACAATAAGAGATACTATTCTGCAAACTTCTCAAATTTAACACTCTATCTATACTAACATCACCACTAATTTCACTGCACTTATAAACAAAAAATTGCAAACAAATTTTGATCAAATTTTAGCAATATTTCGACACTTCTGACTGTTACACTACAGTTATGAATATTTAGGTTATAACTACAAAGAAGTCCAACAAAACAGTGATTCAACAACATGTTTCTAAAAAAAATTTCTACAGCGAAGAATTTGCAAAAACTTACTAGTAAATATCGAGTAAAAACACAACGATAGCACAAAGAAAGTCACTATAATAAATGCTGTATAAAATTACCTGTTCGCTGGTGACAACAGGATTGTCTGGCTTGCTGAGTGACTCTTTGATGGCCATGCGGTACTTTTTGAATGCAGCTTCGTTTCTCTGATGCAGTTGTTGCTGGAGCGCCTGCATCTCATCGCAGTGACATCGCTGTGCCTGTGCCAGCTCTGTACGTGACTGCTCCAACAGTTGCTGATAGCGAGCCAATGCCTCGTCTTTCTGCGCTATTCTTGCCTAGTTACACATTTACACTAGTGCTGGATTAAAATGGGTGCCACTGATGCTGCAGCACTAGGCCCATTCGTGAATTAAACCTACAACCATGGAGTGAAGGAAAAAATTTTTTTATAACATTCATCAGCACTGCATATGAATAACTAAAATGTTGTCATAAGATGCATTTTCGAAAGCCCAAAATGTGTCGAAACTGCATATGGGGTAAACCTCTTACTTGGTCATAAATGCCAAGAAGAAAATAAGCCTTTTCCTGGGCATCAAGCCCAATTTGGTCTTAGGGCCGATTGATTCACATCCAGGTTAAAGATAACCTATACGTTAAAGTCGGTAATTCCAAAACTTAATCTTTGTCGCGTTGATTCATGACACATCAGTAGATTAACTCTCTCGGTTACCTCAGACTTAACTCGCACCGTTAACCTAACGATTTTACGAGGTTAACCTGCAATTAGTGCAAAATCGAAGTTGACCCATGTAAATAATAACATCTGCAAACCTTTCACAGTCATAGATCGATGAGCCAGAGGAAAAAGAATCGTGACGTTTTCCTTAGTGAATTCTATCATTATAGTCAGCAAAATTATCACAAATTGATTGCACTTTTTCTACGTGCGAAATTCGTTGTATTGCATTTATTGCATCGTGTCAAAATACACTGTACATTAATTGCCATTTATATATCCTCTTCTACCCACAGACATGCCATTTAGTTCACAAGCCTATAATGGACCATAAATGAACAGCCAGAACAGCTACTGCCAATCGAAATGTTTGATTCATGGCGTGGTTATATGGACGAGGTTTAACTCTCGAATTAGCAAACTCAGGTTAGTCTTTCCGTGAATAAATGCGACAAAGGTTAACCTGTGGACTTAACCTCGTGACCAAGATAACCTAGCTTAAGTAACCTAAAAGTTAACATGGACATGAATCAATCGGCCCTTAATGCAGTCCTGATTTACACACAGTAAGGCCCAATTTGTTTGTTATGCACTGTGTCCACCAACTACAATACAGTCATGAGTATGCAGCATGCAGTGATCTTGACTTCATGACATATATTCAACAAAAAATTTGAGCTAATGCTCACAAGATGCGCAAAAGCCTATAGCAGTTCCTGTTTGCAAACTGTTAGTCTATCTAAACCATTTTGTCGCAGTTCATTCTTGGAGTGTGCGCTGCAGCCTCATTCAGGGTGACCCCCTTCGAATTTATGGAAAAGCTTTTGAGTTCCTGAAACTAGTCTTCCAGGCAGCTGACGGTCAAGATTTGGTGATCCTAGCTTGCACCATTTTTGACTGATCCACCCGTGAGAGAGATGAACAAAAAGACGAACAGATGGACAGAATTGCGATGGCTAAGACGCGATAAAAGCAGTAGCTGCTTACGCACGTAAAAATCAGACACTAACCTGAAACTACTCCCTTAGATAACTTGCAGTTCATCACACTTCTTTCTGTACACGACTTGAGAGGTTGCATATTACACACACCAAGAATGGCATAGCTAATATTGTCTGTAATGGAAGAGCTCAGCCAAATTAAACGTTAAGAATAGACTCGAAAAGCCAAAATTATTACTGCAAGCAAGCATAATGTTGTTGGCATAAAATGTAATCTACTGCAAGCTAAACTAACTGGAAACGTGCAGGAAAATAAACCTGTAGACTGGACACTGTGCTGGTGGCCACTCGGACAGCCTGACTGCTCTCATAGTCTTCATCGCAAGGCGACTTTGCCGCCGACTGACTGGCAACTTTCTCAAAGACTGCATCACGATCTGACGACGCCGGCAGACGAACACGAAGGTCCGTGATCACTCGATCACGTTTCAACAGCTCGCTGTCTTTCTCCTTCAACTCACCCTCCAATTCCTCCACTCTCTAAACAACAAACAGAACACTAAGCAATAAGACAGATATTTCACTGGAAAATAAAAGCTTTTGTATGCCTCGTCTCGAAAACCATGCACGTATGAAGTATCTGCAATACAGATACAAACTAGAAATTTGGGGCAAAGCCAAACGTGAGTCCACCCGGCGACCTAAGTCCGACTGGGGGAAAAAGGGAGGGGGGTAAAATTTCCCGGCATCAAAGTCACGTGGCCCGAACTCAAATGCATTGGTATACGCCAAACGCGCATTGTCGACTTAGGGTAGGTCAACATGAGCGCTTATAACTTTGTTCATAGTGGACCGAATTTCACAAAATTTCTTTTGTTCAACGCCCAAAAGATCGTTCTCGTCAACGCCATTTACATATTGTCATTATCTTCATCGGTTTCAGAGATATTTGCGCTCAAACTCGAAAATTGTCGTAAATCGCGCCAATTTTTGCACGTTTTTTGCCCTCCGAAATTTTAAGGGGGGCGGCGCCCCCAAAAGTTGTACTTGCGTTAACACCCCCACTTAGAGCCGTGTCAAGTTCCAAAGTTTCGTCGGGCTACACCCCCTAACTCCGAAGTTATAAGCGCTCATTTGTTGCATTTTAAGCCAATTTTTGACCCCCCTTTGAAAAAAGTTGTAAGGGGGGCCCCCGTCCCCTGTGGGGGGTGCGCTAGTAAGAATTGGTCATTCTCTAGCGCATGTAAAAATTTGGGGGGCAGCACCCCCTAGCGACCAAAATATGGTCTTCCGAAAAATGCACTTAGGGTATGTCAACATGAGCGCCGATAACTTTGTTCGTAGTGGACGGAATTTCGCAAATTTTTTTTGTTCAACGCCGAAAGGATCGTACTTGTCAACGCCGTTTAGATTTTGTCGCTATCTTCATCGGTTTCAAAGATATTCGCGGTCAAACTCGAAAGTTGCCGTAAAACGTACTAAATTTTGGACGTTTTTTGTTCTCCCAAATTTTAAGGGGGGCCGTGCCCCCAAATTTCATACTTGCGTTAACACCCCAACCTGACGACGCATCAAGTGCAAAAGTTTCGTCAGGCTACACCCCCTAACTCCAAAGTTATAAGCGCTCATTTATTGCAATTTAAGCCAATTTTTTATCCCCCTTTGAAAAAAGTTGTAAGGGGGGCCCCCGTCCCCGGTGGGGGGTGCGCTAGTAAGACTTGGTCATTCTCTAGCGCGTGTAAAAATTTGGGGGTGCAGCACCCCCTAGGGGCCGAAATATGGTCTTCCGAAAAATGCGCTTTCGGTGGGTACAAACTCACATCTAGATCTCCAAGGTTACTGGACCGATCTTCACCGGACTTGTTTCGCCTAATGCAGGAGGAATCGCTGTCGAACGAGTAACTCACCGATTTTGAATATCTTCATCCGTTCCGGAGATATTCGCCGCCAAACTTCGAAGTCGACCGGAATCGGGCCAAATTTTGCATGTTTTTGGCCCCTAAAAATTTTTTGGGGAAGCTCCCAAAAATTTTGGACCGGGATTATAAAATTGAACGCAGCACCGAGCATCGTGCAAAATTTCGCGCCGATTGGCCGACAGAGCTCGGAGATTACGCGGCAAAAAAAAAGAAAAAAACCACAGCAAAACATAAGTCCTAAAAAACAGTGTCAGTGTAGATATGTTGACATTACATGTGGCTGTCCATCCAACTAAGTATTGAGCACCTGATGCTTTGGTCAGACAATCGCTAGGGATAGTATGCAGTCTCATAAAAATTCAAAATATGTCAATCTTTGGCAAAGATATGAAGACCAGTAATGACGGCTCATATTCTTACTTTGTTTTGTACTGTTCCGACAGCAGTGTGAGGTAACACAACAAATGGATCAGGGAAATCAGAAATAAACCACACTCATTTGAAAATATAGTTCTGAATATTGTACTGTGAGAGTGTGAACAAAATCACACAACAAATGGCTAACCTTGCAGTGCTGTTTTCCAGCGCAGTGTACAGAGTACGACTCACCACCAGTACAGTTGATATCACACAGCTGCCAACATATACAGACAACTAAAATCACACTCGCCAAGACTAAGCACCAATTTATAATAACGACACAAATCAACAATAATCTAATGATATAAGACATGACTTGGCCCTCAGCTTGTATTTAATTTCTAATAAGTAATATGCAATGTCGCCAGTAGAATCAACAACTTGGGACTGCCTTAATACTGTATGGTAAGCATCAGGAACTTAAGATATCCAAGCTGCAGTGGATAGACTCAAAATCTACAGAAATCTGGCTATAAATTTGGATGTGGAAAATCAAGAATGCTAAAATCAAGAATGCCACAGAAAACTTACATCAACCAGTAATGTTCCTGCCCTACAAGCGAGTCCACTCCATTACCCGACAACTCAACCCCTTATCCTCTCAGGCTGAGCAGGGCAAGGTGGGAACACACATACCTAAAGCCAAAGGACTCAAATGCCATGGTCGGGGTCTGTGACTGTGCAACACAGAAGGCGGCAGAGGAGTATGGCAAACAGAATAACTTTCCATGCATTATAGTACGATGAAAGTAACTCAAAAAGACAACGGTAAAAAATAATCAACAGTGTGAGTCACTCAGCATGGACACAGCAGCAATGTGTAACTGAACAAAAATATCAGTTATGGTAAGGGTGAAACTGATTTTATCTATTCCAATATAACTACCAGTATCATCAACCTGAATTCCATGATTTTCCAGAAATTTCCTGAAATAAAAATTTAACATTCAAAATTCTTAAATATTTCTACCATCTCTTCAACTCTTTTACAACGAATGGTACACTGAATTATTATTATCAAAGATTTCTTCAAAGTAACCAATGAAAGTAAAAAAAAACTATGAAGCATTACCAAGCAATATGCAATGTCTTGCAAAGTTGGATCGGAAGGCAACTTAGACTTTGACTTTGACTTCTTGCTTTTTTTAGCTGGCTTCTGTGTGGCATCTAATGAGTTAGTTTCGTCCATCATTGATGTCCCAGGCGCTGGTTTCTGTGATGCTTCTGGCTTTTCTGGCTGCTTTTTCTCACTTGACTGTGGTGTCACACTGGCCTACAACAGTGCTTAGCATCACAATCTTTGTATAAGTAAGTAAGCAGGTACGTAGAAAAATCTAGCATATAACATTCAAACAAAAATCCCAGCTGTCGCTAGGGTGGAGCTGACCGTACTGATTGTCACTGACCTTGAAGCTAATCCAAGGTCGATGATTTTCATTTCATCTGAATTAATAGTAACCTTAAAGGTCCATGGCCACGGTCAAACTCACTTGCGCAATTTCTGTAGATTTAAATTAGACATTTGACCTTGCATATATAATATGTCGATTTGAGCTTCATAAATGTATGAAATTAATGTGTGATTTCAAACGAAATGCAGCATTACGTTACATTATGCGAAATATTCTAATCTATCAGTGCCCACAGTGACGTCATGACCCTAGCCCACATAGATCATGAATATTAATGGATAGCCGACGACGTCATCATTCTAGGCTAGGCCATAGCCTATAGACGTCATGAATATTAATTCATGACGTCTATAGGCT
>Ga0209367_1004100_pt1 | contig 20020 bp, 7 predicted proteins | sample WorMetLIZISLAND2_FD_187412 | JGI IMG/M metagenome (GOLD analysis project Ga0209367, IMG submission 187412) | Marine gutless worms symbiont microbial communities from Max Planck institute for Marine Microbiology, Germany - Olavius geniculatus... ...
TGTCAGTAGTGCGTGTTACGATAAGCAGCATGTATGTACCTATCTGCAACCGTTTTCACATTATTCGAGCCAATAACGGCAAAATGACGTCTTTTAGGGGGGTACCCCTCTTTGACGCCCTCGTTCGAGGGGAACTCTGCACCCAGTGGCATGAAATTTTGTCACGATAAACTAGAGACCTTGGGGCAGCCAACAGTGAAAATTTCGTGTTCCTAGCTTGCACCGTTTTGATACAGTCCACGAGTGTGACAGACAGACAGACAGACGCCCAGACGATGGCTAAGACGCGCGAAGCATTCTGCTTTCGCGCGTAAAAATGTGTTTTTACGCGTTACATTAATTAAGCAATCATATCGTATTGGATAAAAAAGTGATATTTCGCTGGTTGTGTTTTCCCCAGGCAGTGCAGAAACAAATGTTGAGTGAGGTGGGTAGCTGAATGGTCATTTGATGGCAAGTTGTGTCGGGAATTTTCATGCCAAAAATTATCAAAATCTGATGATTGGTTTTCAAGTTACAGTCGAAAATGTCGGGGATGTTTTTTGAGACACAGTGTATATGTTCTGCACAGTTTTTTTGTGTAGCATTAGCATATCATACATAACAAGACGAATTAAGTGGAGTTGGCGCAAACATCAGACTCGTCGTCAGGGATTCGTGAACGCGATCAGCGACGCTTCGAAATGTCGATAAAGTTGACCTTTCCGACCAGTCAGTCGTCAACGCTTCCAGCCGAGTTTCCGCGACGATCGACACGCCCGCCGCTCGGTCAACTTTTGCCCGCCTCGACCGTTCTTATACGCACCCTAACCGACGGTAGCTATACCCTTCGTGCACCCAGCAGCGTGTCGCAGCACGGGGCAAGACGGATGACGTCGGTGGTGGAGCAGACGTCAGTCTCTGCAACAGTTGTCGCCAGTCGCCGAGATGCTTTCATGCCGCAGATCCGCGTCATATATCGCGACCGGACTGGCGCCGCGCGCCCCGTTCATACAGTTCACCCGAGTCGTCTGTCTTCTCTTTGAACTCCCCAGCGGCGGTGTGGGCGGCGCGCTGCGGTGTCCCACGCCGGGGGCCCGGCGACCTGGGGCACGGGTCGGTAGCAGGGCGGCGCCAGGCAGATAACCTTGTCCGTCGCTACCGACCGGCCGACACATGGGCGGGTATTGGGATACTGTCCAGAACTGCATGGCACAAGAAGACGGGCGGCACCCGGCGGCGACGCAACCCGCAAATCGCGCCCTGCAAGACGCCCCAAGCCCCAAGTCTGCTCGGGTCTCTTTATTCTCCGCAGTCGATCGAAAACGACCAGACCGGATGAATGGATGCCACTGCGCAGCTAATGTGAACTTCTGATGTCTGGCTCAGCACACGGCGAGATAAGTTACAGTAGCCCGAGCTACAGTAAAGCGACTTGTCTCACGCATGAAAGTCGGTTATAAATCGACGCAACCTTGTTGACATCGAACGCTTGTCTGCTGTCTTCGCTCTTCACTTTGTAATGCAAGTGGAGGATTTAATACCACAACGCACGGCGACACACCCACTTAGCCACTTCACGGCAACGCGTCTCGACCAGTTTCACATTACAATGAAATCACTCGCGACGCGTGCGTTGCTTACGGCCCAATTATACGCCACTTTTGCAATACCTGTATTATTTCACAGTACGATTATCTAAGAATGATGGCGCTATGTGTGTCATTATTTGTTTCCGCAAATACTGGGTGGCGCATATGCGCCCTGATTCTTTCTGAGACTTTGGCGCTTTATAAATCATTTACTTACTTACTTACTTATAAGAAGTGGAACGTAGCGTACATGTTATTATTTAGATTTAGCAAGCAGACGGCTCCGTTTCTTCGGTCGCATCGCCCGCAGCTCTCCTGACGAAGATCACCATCGTGCCATTGCTGCCGCGATACGCAAGCCCCCTCCGGATTGGAGAAGGCCCGCAGGGAGACCCAGTCACACCTGGTCACGTTCGGTGGAGGCAGACCTGAAACCTCTGGACATTGGTCTTTCTTCTGCGTGGAGAAAAGCTTCTGGGCGGGCGGACTGGCGCCACGTCGTGGACACGGCTACGCTCTGGAAGAGTACGCCATAAGAAGAAGAAGAATTGGACAAATTCGGAAATGATTATAGCCTCGATCATTGCAGTAAAGTGTGGCGCTCATGTTGTTCAACATGATCACACTTCACTGTCAGGAGCGAGACTAATCGATTCCAAAACTGCCCGATTACCAAGAATGGCAACATGCAGGTCTGACGTTGTAAAAGCTTAGGCATATACTTGAAAAGCTGTAAATCGAACGTCGAAACTTCACAGGGTAGTGTGAGAACAGAGTTAGTGTGGTATGGCAGCTTTTATTTCAGGCCATTTTCATTTCAAAATTACGACTCCGGAAAGTAGTGTCGGTAAGTATACAGCATTGTGTTTACACGAAGGCTGTCGTCACTGCGTCTCAAGACTCACACGCAATCTACGTTTGTTCGCAGCCTGTCCATCACGCTATGACGATGACCAGAACATGCGACCCGTAGACCGCGAGCAGCTATGATCTGGTGCACTGTTTGCCGACAAAACGCCTGGAAATGACGAACAATTCCTGCTGTGTGGCTCGGTCATCTATACAGCAGTTGACCTCTGCGTGCCAGCGAAGTCACTGGTTCATAGCTCTAGCATAATCTGGTCACCGCAGGTCGCTTTGAAGTTCCTCGGCTCCCGGCGTCACTATACAAATATCGGCAGGGAGGCTCCAGGGTTGAGACGACCACCGTAAGTTGGTGGTAACATATTTATCGCTAGTCCATTACACGCTTTAAATTATTCTAGAAATTTGATGCATCGTCAAAGAAATATGTCTCATGGAAACGTGCCAGTTTCAATTTACGATGGCTTTTTTGGCAAGGGCGGATTAAGTTTAATAATTCTTTCACTTTTTCATTAAATAGCAACTCCAGACACCAGTGAAAACTGTGATAAAACCAGGCCTATGCCACCTAGCCTCAAATTTCCATAGTGTTTACTAGTTTTCAAAAATTTGCATGTTCGTTTTTTATTTTTTTTTCGACGCGCTACAGCGATATACGGCGTTCTTGGCATCGTTGTCGTCCGTTCGGCCGTTTGTCTGTCTGTAGGCCTAACAGATGTATTGTAGCTAAACGGTGCGAGATAGTGCCAATGTTGCTATTGATCACTAAGAGAAAATCGCATACGCCCTTTTAGATGATATAAAATTCATCGACTTTGAATGACCTTGATTTGAAGGACTCCGGGGAAAGTAGCGCTCTTTCTATAGCGACAGCTGGGCTTTTTTGTAATGTGTACAGTTATACAACAGTACACTTATTTTACTTTTTCTCACTTTATTCAAAAACATTTTCAGTTCGTTTTAGTTTAAGACTTCAGGTGCTTGCCTCTCTCTTTCGCATCGTCATATTGCATTCAATAACTTATATTGTAGACCTTAATAACTAACTGCAAAGCTGTAATTCAGAAGTGATGCAAAAGCGTTTGTTCACATTGTATACGCAGCATTACAACATACGCTGAAACTATCTGCCATTAAGTATATGATTTGAGACATAAATATTGAGTCTTCGCAGCGAACGGAACTGTTCAATCACTGGACGGCGTTAATGGCGCGTTTTTCAACGTTGAGCGAAATGTTCAGCAGTCTGCACTGCCTGTCGCAAAATATCGCAAATTCGCAATCACGTTAATCAAGTAATGTCAACAGCACTCGGAAAAAATAATTAAGCTAAAAGTAAATCAATGAAATAAAAACCAATACTGTGACGAAGTTAGCGTCTAACGATGCATCGGATGCAATTCGGCCGACACAAAAGACACGTCGGACGACGCGTCCGCTTTCCTCGTCCGAGGTTTTAATAAGCATCTTTTGGCTGACAGGCAAAAGGGTACAGTAGGCCTAGGCCTACTCTATTCCGACAGTAGCTATTCTGACAGCCGCCGTGGCGACAGCCGAGCGACTGACGACCTCGGCCGTAGAGCTTCACAGATCGCTCGAATTTATGGAAAAGTTTTACGGTTTTTGAGACTAGAGTCTTCCAAGCAGCCGATGGTGAAGATATGTTGATTCTAGCTTGCACCGCTTTTGACTGATCCACCCGTGTGACAGACGGACGGACGGACAGAATTGCGATGGCTAAGACGCGCTGAAAGCAGTAGCTGCTTTCGCGCGTAAAAAAACTCGTTTGAGAAAATTGGTGCATGTAGGCCTATAGTCACGTCATAAGACGTCCATGCGTGAGCCATGCGTGTGGTTCATATCTCGCTAGCGTCGCAGAGAGTTTAAATGTCTAATGAACGCGAATACTAAATGACAATCTTTTATTCACCAACATTGCTGTTGACATTTAAGAAGTGCAGTGCCAACCGACATCGATACAAAGGATGAACGCTGCAACCTGCAAGTGATCGCATGACGTAGACCTACAGTGGAGGTCGATTTGTAATGCGGTGAAAAACAGCCAAAGGCGTTGTATCAATGGAGAGACAAACTCGTAAACATTGTCGGCGGTTGGCGTTCAAACGAACGGCGACGACAGAATTACCGGTATGTCGGAAAGCGGAAAGCGAATGTCAAACGTATCTGCGGGGGGCTGCCTACCCCTATAGTGCAAGACGACATCAGCGTCCTCTAAATCCAGGGATGTGGTGTCGGTCGAGACGTCTCGGTCTCGAGATGCTCTCGAGACGTACTAACGTCTCGTCTCGGGTCTCGGGCTATTGCGTCTCGTCGAGACTAGTGTTTGCAATCCCGGGATCCCGAATCCCGGGATTGGCCGCGTCTCAATCCTGGGATTACGGGATTACAAAAATTCGTCAAATAATGTATTTTTGGAGTGTCAAATGACACAAATAACAATTCTAGCCCTTTAATGAATACAATATTTGATGCGCTTTATAGAGTTCTACTTCTTCTGTTCACTGTAATTTGTGTTTTTACAGTCATAGTCACTCCCTACACTCGCAATACCTTTCGTACGGTCGGCTTACTACATCCTCATGCATGAAATAACTCTACTATGGATACCAAAACAGCGACCATTCTGTAAGCCTAATCCCGAAACGGGATCCCGGGATCCCGAGATCATAAATTTCTCAATCCCGGATCCCGGAATTGAGAATTCAATCCCGGGATTGCAATCACTAGTCGAGACATTTTGTGCAGGCGCGCGCCGTGCATACTGCAGCTGCAGTTAGAGCGATACTAACCAGCATGACATTTGTGGCATATGGGGTGTTTACACGATCCAGCAAACGTCCAGCAAACTTCCAGCAAATGTAATGCTAGACGTTTGCTGCCATATGTTATCATGGAACTGAACGTTTGCTGGATCGTGTAAACACCCTATTAGACGTTTACGGTGTTAATATTATTACTCTTCCATTTACTTATTTATCATAAAGCAGAATTATGTCATGTTAGTCTTTTTTCGTTATGACCTAGTCGCAATGAAGTTAATGTGTATAATGTCAGAATGAATACTATCAGCCAAATGTAGACGACGTATAAGGCTATAATCAGCTGTAGTTTACTAATTTCAGTTGCTTGCAAATTGCGAAAAACATAATGGCTCATGTCTACAGCACTGCAGTTGCAATTCTTTACGGTGCAAGCCGTTAATTATTGAGTGATAATTGTCAAAATAAAGAGCAAAAACCCACAATATCACAAATAGAAAGCGCTTACCATGGTGGGGGTTAATCTGTATAATTTTTTTCTATTGTCAATGACGTTGTTTCGCCATACGTCACGGAAAACGTCTCGGCGAGACGTTGAAGCTCAAGAGTCTCGGGAGCTTCAACGCCTCGTCTCGGTCTCGACTCAGAAGGTCTCGTGCACATCCCTGTCTAAATCAATCACCCAGTGACCTAGGCAACTGGCTGTTGTTGTGAGTTGTGACACTGCATGCAAGCGGATGGCGATTTCACTCCAGGGTCTGTCCAGGCACTCCCAGTTCCACACCGGCAAACTTTTCACACGTTGTTTTTATTGTAGTTTTATGATATCTGTTTCTGAATGGTTACCTATTCATAGTTCTTAGTTCGCGAAGTTGCCAGCTAAATTTGCTAAAAGTTTGCGAGCTTCATTCCGGCTTCTTTTCTTTCAAGTCTACACTGTGTCTCAAAAAACATCCCAGACATTTTTGATTGTAGGCCTAATTTGTAAATCAATTACCGGATTTTGATAATTTTTTGGTACACATATTCCTGACACAACTTGCCATCAAATGACCGTTCAGTTTCCCATCTCACCCAATGTATGCTTCTGCACTACCTAGAGAAAGCAGATCAAGTGAAATATGTGTTGAAATAAACAAAAAACCTGAAAAAACATCCCCGACATTATCGATCGTAACTTGAAGAAAGATTAGCAGATTTTGATAATTTTTGGCAGAAATATTTATGACATAACTAGCTATTAAATATGTGTTTTAGTTTCTACCTCATCCAACGTCTGCTTTTGCACTACTTGGGGAAATCAGACCAAACACAATACGTGTTAAAAGGAATTAAAAAACGTCGATAAATTCCATCTATCCCTGTGGGCCCCAACAGCTGGTCTATTACAAGGTTTGACTGTCATACAGCAGTGCGTATACCATAATTATGATGTTTAATAGGAATGTTTGTGAAGTCGAAAAGCGACTGGTACAGCATGGATTGGTCTGGAGCAGAACTTTACCAATACTGCTGTCAGTGAACGGAGAAAGCGTCTCCTGCCTGTGTTCGCGTAGTGGGCCAACATTTCAAGCAACTTTACTACAGGCAGTTGAGAAATAGGCAACTAGATGAAATGTCCGCCAAAGTGTCAGAACTGTCAACAAAATGTGTTTTTACGCGTTATGTTGATTAAGCAATCATATCGCATTGGATAAAAGTGATATTTCGCTGGTTGTGTTCTCCCTAGGTAGTCCAAAAACAAACGTTGGTGAGGTGGGAAACTAAATGGTCATTTGATGGCAAGTTGTGTCGGAAATTTTCGTGCCAAAATATCAAAATCTGATAATTAGTTTTCAAGTTACAGTCGAAAATGTCGGGGATTTTTTCGAGACACAGTGTAGATCGTTGAAACAGTAAGGATAACTCTGTATGTTGTTTTTAGGTTTCGCTTGTTTTAAGACATTACTTAATTACAGAGTTTAAAGTCTCTAAATTAATTCAGTCTGGCACCTCTGCAGCGTGTGCAGAACGTGGCTGCTCGGTTAAACTGGATCACCGAGCACACATCAAGCCTGCGCTACAGAGACTAATTCACTGGTTGCCTGTGAAAGCACGAATTCAGTAATCAGTAATCAGTAATGGAGATAAACGGATGCAGGCACTAAAAGTCCCTCTATATCCGTATCATGATATAATAAATTATACTAATAATCTAATTGAGTTCATGATCGCCACCATCATATGTACGCTATTCTTAACGCGGCGCGGCATATCTCAGCAACATTGTGAAATTTGCAGTGGAGATTCTGGTCGGCCGACAGCTACGTTCGGATACAACCAAGTGACCAACGCAGCTGTTGTCGTGAGGACTCGGCGGCTCGGCTCCAGTTCGGAAAGCGCGCCTTCTCCCGTTCTCCGTATGCGTTCCGAAAATCTGGAACCAGATTCCTCCACAAATCAGAAACATTGAATCAATTCCGGCTTTTCGCAAAGCTCTCAAGACTTATCTGTTTACCTGTTTATGATATTGTAATGCACTATCGGTCTAACTATTTGTAGATAGAGCACTATAACATTATAACATTAACATTAACATCGGTTCCAGTTTCACCAAATCGAATGCGCCCTGAGTTTCTTCGATCGTTTCGCTCTAGTTAAATATTCTATGCTCTGTATTTGTTTTGTTTTGTAGTTATTACTTTATTATTAGGTGCATGGCGGCGTTTAACAGTTTAAGAAGTGCTTTAACATCTTTTGGATTGTGCAGATGTGTTTATAAACGTTCACGGTAGTTAGTGTTTATCTTACATAGTTTCACTGAGTAGTTACATGAAATGAATCTTGGCTTACATATTATCGCCCACTCGTCTATGCTGACGAAAGATCATTCTTGTGGCTGCAATACAAAATAAATACAAATATGATCATGAGTGCTAGCAGTCATAGCAAGACGTGTGATAATCAGAAAGCCACAATAGAGCAGAAACATTTCAAGGGCGATGTCCCCATTCGGGTGCGGCGAAACACCGCACCGGTCTCACGGAAGCACCGGCAGGAAATTACCGCACCGGCGCTTAAAACGACCACTAACCCTAATCCTAAGACAGCGTCCAATCGTCTGCAGCTGCCGCCATGCTCGTAGTGGTCGTTTTAGGCGCCGGTGCGGTGATCTGATGCCGGTGTGGTAGGATTTGCTGCCGGTGCGGTCAGTGAGGCTGGTGCAGTGTTTCGTCACACCGTCCCCGTTCCATAGAGCATCAGTCATATAAATTGGAAAAAAGTTCATAAGGGACAGTAATTATGCCACAGCTTAATGGCTGGTTTTTAGATCTCAGTCAGAAGTTGTGCTTTAGGTGTGCCGTAGCCCAAAACTAGCCCAACGGTGAAATGGTTTGCACAGATGTAGATGGCCACACTGTAGAAGGACAGACTCATGCATGCTATTCAACATACATACATCCACACTCAGAATATTGTGTACAAGTTCGGTCACCACATTTGAAAAAAGAGATTGACATTTTAGAAAGAATCCAGCGAAGAGCAATGAAGTTGGTCAAAGGATTGAAATGGAAAAGTTGCGAAGAACGGTTAAAGATATTCGGTTTACATTGATTACAACAATGACGACTCAGAGGCGATCTTATCGAAACCTATAAAATTCTGATTGGGAAGGAACGTGTTGACAACCAAAGGTTCTTTCAGTTGGCTACAGATTCACATGGTCTCCATGAACATTAGTTGAAATTATTTATGTCCATATGTTCAACAACTGCTTGCAGAACATTCTTCAGTGCCAGAGTTATCAGTAGCTGGAATAGTTTACCTCAACATATAATCGATGAATGCATTCAAGAACAGATTGGACAGACGCTGGTCAGATATGGGCATATAAAGTGAAAGCTACAGAGCTTGTCATTGATCAAGTACAAGTACAAGTATCTACACTGGATGGAAAGACATATTGGAAAGGCTGACAGGAATGATGAGAATGATAAAGTTGGACTGTTTTTGTGCTTCTTGTGGGATTGACTAATTTGGGAGGCAATGCATACAGTACACAGTTCAGTTGTGCCACCTTAATCAGCAACTCTAGATGTGACATTAATAAATGGAAGACAGAGCTGGGAAATCATATGATTAATAAGTTGGGTGCAATATGTGGTAGTAGTATAAAGGTTTTTGTCCACCTTTAGAAAATTATCTGCTGACACCAGTGAGCATGGCTGCATGTTTTTAATGGCACTATGTACTTTGATATGAAATAATACCGGTACTGCATGTTAAAAATTAGTACAATTATACATGATAGTCATTATTAGACGTGATATTGTCTGAATGATCAGGTCTTTCGTGTTTACGGGATGCCGGCAGTTGGCCACAGCTGCTGGAACAGGTGGAGATCAGATAGCGAGAATTCACAGCATACCGTTGACTGAGTCAGTACCATGGATCCCAGCTCCACAGTATGCAACATTGCCTGATCATGAGCTGGAAACCCAAGTTACTGTCTTGGACAATGGACTTCGTGTAGCGTCTCAGCCAAAATTCGGTCATTTCTGCACTGTTGGTGGTATGTAATATCTTTGTTTTTCATGCACGATAGCAGCTACTGCTTTCAACGCGTCTTAGCCATCGCAATTCTGTCCATCTGTATGTCTGTCTGTCCGTCCATCACACGGGTCGATCAGTCAAAAACGGTGAAAGCTAGGATTACCAGATCTTCAGTGTCATCTGTCGGCTGCCTGGAAGACTCTAGTTTCAACACCAAAGGGGGTCACCCCAAATGGCACTAAATGAGAGAGTGAGAAGGGGGTGGGAATAATTTGCAATTTTTAGCCAATAAGTTGCTGTATCTCAATAACGGTGCGTGATAGGGCCTAGGTTACTGATAATCACTAATAGAAAGTCATACACTCTCTCTCGAATGCCACTGAATTCAGTGACCTTGGATGACCTTGAGTGCTAAAATAGGGGTTTTATGGATTTTTTGGTGATTTCGGGCTGCGAGACACATTTCAAGAGCAAATTGCACTGAAACCAATTGAGGTAGACTTGGAAAAGCTGCATACTAAATTTCAGCATTGAATGTAGATTTCGATGGTCCAAGTCTTGATTTTCTAGGTTTACGGAAACCTGCGCATGATGACATCAAATAGCGGTACCCCCGTAAATAGGGATGTAATACAATATTCAATTATTCGGTATTTGTTCGATTTGTTTGAATTCTGAATTAGATTTTGGGTTGTTTGATATTCGGATTTATTTGTTAATTTATGCGGCAATATATGTTGAATGTACAATAAACCATAGTTGCTGCAAACAATGGCTCAATGTTGTTTATTTTGCTTATTAGTAGTATGTAACAGCAACTTTAATTACAAACATACATCATTTGGCCGTCTGATAGAACAATGCATGGTCGATCGTCGAAGGTTCTACGTTATGCCGGTTATTGTAATTGTTAACTAGCGGACTTCTAGCGGTACCCTGAAGAATCAAATTTCGAACAAAATTCAAATAATGTAATTCAAATTCCAAATAATGAAAAAATTCGAATAACACATCCCTACGCGTAAAAGTCGTTATTTTACTGTTGTTGGTCAGTCTTTTATCAAGATGGTTGCAGATAGGCATGGGCATGCTGATTATCGCAACAAACACTAGCGACAACTTTTTCGGTTGTATCAACATCGATGACTTTGAAAGACTCTGAACTTCCAAAATAAGGGGTTTAATTGATTTTTGTGATCTTCGGCTGCAGAGCACACTCCAAGAATGAACTGCGACGAAGTGGCTAGAGATAGACTGACAGTTTGCGTACAGGAACTGCTATAGGCTTTCGCGCATCTAGTGAGCAGTAGCTCAAATTTCTTGTTACCGTAGTTAGAAATATTGGACTTATTAGTAAGTTTTATGTCAGTATGTTTTCAGGTGCAAATTATTATATTTTTTTTTGTATTGTTGATTCTCTATAGTGATTTGAAGCTTGAAGTCACTGAGGTCATGTTATTTTTACCGAGGTCGCTCTTTCTGAAGCATAAATAAACATTTGTTGGGTTGTAGAGTGTCAGATGTAGAATGTTGATTTTCATGTAGAAAGTTGTTATTTATCATGTGCAGTCTCCAGTCTCAGGTTGTATGTATGTACCATACTGCACATGTATTGCTTTGGCTGCTAGTAGTTCCAATAGTTGAGAACATACCGCTGCTTATTAAATTAGACAGTAGGATGGTTTTACTTTAAAATGCAACTGTCTACTAAGTCCTTTTTTGACAACAAAGTTGTAAAAAAGAACCTATTTGCTATTTGTCTTTATTACAGACTTTGTGCGTAGAAGTATATGGCATGAGCCGTGTCTACAAGTTTATAAAATATGTTACTTTGTGGTGTGTTTTTTTTAAGAAATTAAGCACTTTTGATCAGAGTTTTGTTTCTGTCTAAGAAATGTGCAGTCAGTCACTTGTGATAAAGTTCTGTTCATGTCTCTCTGTTGGCTGTTATGCATTTCAGTGCTCATAGATTCTGGATCTAGGTATGAAGTGCTGTATCCAAGTGGTGTCAGCCACTTCTTGGAAAAATTAGCTTTTCAGGTGAGCTGATACATTCTACATATTTTCTATACTTTTTATTTAATATATCATTTATGCAGTACTACATATTAGAATGTATGAATGCAAATATTTGACTAACAAAACATAGAACAGAATTGTACATCAGCAACAGGATCATTATTTGAAATCAGTTTTAAGGTCACACTGCTGCATGGCCAATGTATTTACATTCTGTGTTCTCTGTGCATAAGCAAGTTTTTGGGGTTTTATCAACGTTACAGTTTATTTGAATATAAACTTAGCTGGCTAGCTCAAAAAAATTGTGATCTGATGTTAATGGCAGTTGTGGCTTAAATAGCAAATATTATTTATTCTTCTTGTAACTGAATCATTGCAATATTAGAAAGGTAGCTTAGTAAAAAGTTGCAGGAGTTTCTGTCTTTTTGTAGGAAAATTTCTGTGAAATTTCAGTGCAGAGTGTATCAAATGTAGACTCTTCACCACTTTGTGTAGTGTTACATAAGTTAGTTAAATGTGTTTACGCAAGAATTTTCACTGTGCTTGTGAATCTTATCTTGCTGTTTCACAGAAAAGGAATGTTTCATTTTTGTAATGTTTAGTGATTTTGTTTATTGTAAAGTGCCTATTGTGAGGAAATGTTTACAATTTTCTTGGGGTACTTATATAAGGTAGATTTTTTTAGCATTTTCCAGCTCTAGATATTTGCCATTCATTTCTTATTCAGCTTAGCACGTGTCATTTATTTTGTATTTTGTCGATCCTGCTAAGGAATACAATCACAATAGATATTTATTTGAATGTTTGATTTCAGTCAACATCGAAGTTTGAAGGTCGAGATGTCATTTCTCAGAAACTGGAGGAGCACGGTGGTATTTGTGACTGCCAGGCGTCTAGGTAATATTTTGTCAGCTCAGCTGTTGTAGCGCTTTTTGTGTATTGCTCATATTATTTTCTCTGCATGGACTTAACTTGTACTGCTAACTGCAATGCTTTTTACATACAAGAATAAAAGAACTACTTTGTGTTGTACTTTATGTTTTACCGCAAAGAGGTACAAAATGGTGAAATTTGTAACATTGAACTGCTATAAAGGCCAGTATCTGGATGGGTGACTGACTTAGCAAGTTTCTGGTGTATTTTTTGAAATTTGATAGGGCATTGGTCTTGACATGTGTAATATACAAATAATCTCATAATTAGAGCTGCCAGCAATTAACTTTTAAAAATCTTGTTAGTTGGATGGTCATTTCTACACTAATTACAGTTTTGATGCATATCTGGTTGATGCTACATCTAGTTCAACCACAGAATGGTGGAACATCAGAAATTAAGAGTAAGGCCTAATGCTTAGAACCTTCACTTTACAGGATAAATAGCCTAAGTGATTTCTATTGTTTTGACATATAGTTCTGACTGAATCCATTTTCTGTTGCCACTTTTGAGATTTTTAAGCATGGTGAGATATAGTTGTAAAAACAGGAAAGCAGACCAACTAATACAAAGTAACTTAGTCACTGCATTTTATTGGCTTTAATTTTTTTTCCAGAAATTTACATCGCAGTTAATTACTTAACATGTTGACACAACTTGACACATTTGCTGATGTGTTAAAATTTTAGTTAAGAAGTCGTATAATTTATAAAGTACAACAACAGCAGTTGGACTTTGGTAAACAAATGTGATAATGTGTGTGGACTGATTAAAGCTGTTCATATATGCTGTAGTTATATACTATGTCAAATGTTTCTTTGCACTGTAGAGACACTTTAATATATGCTACATCGTCAAGTATCGACGGCTTACCGTTTGTTGTTGATCTGCTGTCAGAAGTAGTTTTGCGGCCTCAGATTACTGATCAGGAGGTGAATGAAAAAAATTTCTCTAGTGAATTTATTGTTTTCCTTCTTTCTTTCTTGTAGCTACGTATTAAGTTTTATTATTAAAATCTTGCCAGTATTATACAGTGTTAACTTAATGTGCACAAAAGTTTGGAGATGTATGCTACATTGTTCAATTGTAAATTATTTGTAAGTAATTATTTGTACAATCTGTTACAATTATTATTTCTCATTTGGTTAAATTGATTTCATGTGCTTTTACATCTTCTAATAATAACATGTAAATGCAAATGTAAATATTATGATCTGTTGTTGTACAGTTGGAAGATGCCAAGCTGACAATCAGCTTTGAGTTGGAGACGTTGGATATTCGGCCAGATCCTGAGCCGCTGCTCGTTGAGATGATACATGCTGTGAGTTGGAAATTATTGAGTGCATCTTATAAACTGTGAAAAGTTTATCAGATTACAAATCTGTATTTTGTGCTTTGTTTGAAGTTTTTGCAATAGTTCTGTTTTGAATAGATGTTTTTGAAACAGTTTTTGTTGCTGTTTGAAGTAGTCATTTCATTGAAAGATTTTGAGTATGTCCTGTTTCAGAATTGCTCTTCTGCTATCTGTGAATGCTTCTATGCTGTTTCACTGTTAAAACGTATCTGTCTTTTACTGACTGATTATGTGGTATCTACAACTAGTTAATAATATCGTCATCTTGTTTTTATCTTTGCCAAAATGAATGAATACCGGAAGACCTAATTTTGTGTAAAACTAATGGATTAATGTTATGTGGTTGGTTTATTGTTTCCAGGCTGCCTTTCGAGGCAATACTCTAGGTTTGCCGAAAGTCTGCCCACCAGAAAATGTTACGAAGGTTGAAAGATCTCACATTTTGACATTTCTTGATCAGTATCACACACTGGATAGAATTGTCTTGGCAGGTGGGTCGCTTACTTCATTGCATTGCGTCAGTCACAGCTGTCATGAAATTTCAAACAAATAAGAGTAACTTAACAAACATAGAATTTATTAGTTTGTGACACTTATTTGGTTCACTTTCAAGCTGTTGCTTGGATGTCAAAAATTGCTTTTTATTTCATTAGTGCTATTACTTGTAGTTGTAGTTTAAAATTCAGAGGGATTTAAATTTAACTAGAAATTTGGGGCAAGGCCCAACGTGAGTCCGCCCGGCGCCCTAAGTCCGATTGGGGGGACAAATTTAGAGGGGTGAAATTCCCCCGGTAGCAAAGTCACATGGCCCGCACACAAATGCATTAGCATACGCAAAACGCGCACTATTGAACTATTGACTTATGGTGGGTAAACATTAGCCATGTAATCTCTGGTGTTAGTGGACCAAAGTTCACCAAATTTTTTTTATTCAACGCACTGTTAATTGTACTTGATAACGCATTTTACCACTTGTCGATAGCTCTATTCGTCTTAGAGATATTTGCAGTCAAACTCGAAAAGTTGTCGTAAACGTACTAAATTTTGGACGTTTTTTGCCCTCCCAAATTTTAAGGGGGCGATGCCCCCTAAAAGTTGTATCCACGTTATCACCCCCATCTAGCAACACGGCACGTGGCAAAGTTTCATGAAGCTACTCCCTTTGGCTCCAAAGTTCTCGTGGCTAATACGCTACATTTTAAGCCAATTTTTGACTCCCCTTTGAAAAAAGTTGTAAGGGAGGCTCCTGTCCCCAATGGGGGGTGCGCTAGTAAGACTTGGTCATTCTCTAGCGCGTGTAAAAATTTGGGGGCGCAGCACCCCTTAGGGGCCGACATATGGTTTTCTGAAAAATTTGATTTGGGTGGGTAAACATTAGCCGTGTAATCTCTGGTGTTAGTGGACCAAAGTTCACCAAATTTTTTTTATTCAACGCCGTATTAATTGTACTTGCTAACGCTTTTTACCCCTTGTCGATAGCTCTATTCGTTCTAGAGATATTTGCAGTCAAACTCTATAAAGTTGTCATAAAACTAAATTTTACTAAATTTTAGACGTTTTTTGCCCTCCCAAATTTTAAGGGGGCAGTGCCCCCTAAAAGTTGTACCCGCGTTATCACCCCCATCTAGCAGCACGGCACGTAGCAAAGTTTCATGAAGCTACTCTATTTGGCTCCAAAGTTCTCGCGGCTAATACGCTACATTTTAAGCCAATTTTTGACTCCCCTTTGAATAAAGTTGTAAGGGGGGCCCCCATCCCCGATGGGGTGTGTGCTAGTAAAAGTTGGTCATTCTCTAGCGCCTGTAAAAATTTGGGGGCGCAGCACCCCCTAGGGGCTGAAATATGGTTTTCCGAATAATTTGATTTGGGTGGGTAAACATTAGCCACGTAATCTCCGGTGTTAGTGGACTGAAGTTCACCAAATTTCTTTTATTCAACGCGGAATTAACTGTACTTGATAACGCCGTTTACCGCTTGTCAATATCTCTATCCACTTTAGAGATATTTGCGGTCAAACTCGAAAGTTGTCGTAAAAAGTACTAAATTTTGCACGTTTTTTGCCCTCCCAAATTTTGAGGGGGCGGTGCCCCCTAAAAATTGTACCCACATTATCACCCCCATCTAGCAGCACGTCACGTGGCAAAGTTTCATGAAGCTACTCCCTTTGGCTCCAAAGTTCTCGCGGCTAATACGCTACATTTAAAGCCAATTTTTGACCCCACTTTGAAAAAAGTTGTAAGGGGGGCTCCCGTCCCCAGTGGGGGGTGCGTTAGTAAGACTTGGTCATTCTCAGGTGCGTGTAAAAATTTGGAGGCGCAGCACCTTTTAGGGGCCGAAATATGGTCTTCCAAATAATGCACTTTGGGTGGGTACGATTCAACATCGAGATCTCCAAGGTCACTGGACCAAACTTCACCGGACTTGTTTCGCCTAACGCAGGAGGAATAACGACGGAATAAAAATCTGATTTTGAGAATCTTCATCTGTTTCGGAGATATTCGCTGCCGAACTTCGAACTCGTCCGAAATCGGGCCAAATTTTGCATGTTTTTCACCCCTGAAATTTTTTTGGGGTGTGCCCCCCAAAATTTTGGACCGGCATTATAAAATAGGGCCTAGTACTGACCATCGTGCAAAATTTCACGCCGGTCGGCCCACGCATCTCGGAGATCTCGCGTCGGGAGAAAAAAGTTAAAAAAAACATCTGGGCTAAAACTTAAGTCCGCTCCACAAGCTATCGCTTTCGAGCGGACTAATAATTGTGGCTCGTAGATTATGGTGTTTGATTTTTATCTGGGTAACCGCTGCATTAGCCGGAGTTTTATTCTCACTGACTGTGTATATGTATATGCAGGCGTCGGCATTGAGCATGAGCATCTGGTAGACTTGGCCAAGGAGAGCTTTGCAAAGAAGCCAGTATGGGCAGAGAACAAAACACTTGTACAGAAGCCAATGGAACGTGACCTATCCATGGCACAGTACACTGGCGGCAAGGTTGAGGTAAACCCCTTTCAACTTTTTTTCCACTGAATGAAATTTTGACCAAGTGCTTGAGTAAATGTATATTGTGGTAACGTTCTGGAATACCTCTAATGATCAGTTATGACTATGTTTGACTTATGTTACGACGTTCTGTATTCTGACGTTGTGCACCCATGATTCTTTATGTAATGGATGGTATAACTTTTTGAGTCGTTGTTCTAAAAATAGTTACAGAAAAATGTCAGAAAGATATTCAAAACTGATTAGTAGAGATAGTGATGGTATTTTCATTCTTTGCAAGCAACAAGCTGTTGATAGTACAGTCTGTTATGTAGGTGACAAAAGATCTATCAAACGTGAGTCTTGGACCGACGCCGATGCCCGAGTTGGCACACGTTGTGGTCGGACTGGAAAGCTGTTCTCACAAGGACGATGATTTCATTGCATTCTGTGTTCTCAACATGCTGATGGGTGGAGGGGGATCGTTCTCTGCTGGTGGCCCAGGAAAGGGCATGTATACGAGGCTCTATACAAATGTGCTCAACCGGTTAGTGCATTCGTCACTTTGAAATTACAGTTTGTTGTTGATGCTGCTATTCTAGGGTTTTCAAATTCCACTTGTGCGTAATCGGACACTGCTTGCAGAGTTACTTTTTCTTATGCTTATTCCAACAGAAGTGAATGTTCAGCAGTGTATTATCGTCATCATATGAGGGTTTAACATGTTCTGAATGATATTAAGAATTTCTATGACTGTGTATATTTTTTATCTGTAACAAGCTAGCACTTTATATCCTCACCTTTCATTTCTTCTGCTTTTGTCTTTATTTCTTCATTTTGTTTGTTTGTTAATACAATATTAAGAGAAGGCCTGTGTTCAAGATATCACTGTGTGATATTGCCAAGATAAGTGACACCATAATCAACAGTTGGCGATCTGTGTTTTGACAGTTAATTTACTTGAAACTGTGCTTTGTACCTTGTATAATAATAAACGTTGCAGGTCAGAAAATCTCACTTGAGATATGAAATTTTTTATCACAAATGTTATGCACACTGTTGAACTTCATCAGGACTACTTTGGCTTTGATCTGCTTAGCGTCATAATTGGAAAGCAAAGAAAGTTGAAGACATATTTAGCTCATTCTGATTAATGTCATCATTTGTCAAGATTTGGGCTTTCTTCAGTTATATTTGTTCCTGCTTATTTCTTCTGCCATTATATTATGGTGAGTAAAATATATTCTGTATATTTATGTGCAGTTACTGTCTTTGTTTGCAGGTTTCATTGGATTCACAATGCCACGGCATATAATCACTCATACGGTGATGCAGGCGTCTTCTGTGTGCATGCTAGTGCCGACCCATCTAGTGTATGATCGCTGTCACATGTTACTTTCTCTAAACACAGTGCTTGACGTTTGTTGATTGTTGTATCAGTTTTGCATTTCTTGAACGTTGCTCAGGACCATAGAAGACTGTGATATAATTAGTGGTTTGTAGCAGCAACCGGGTACCCAGATCTGGTTACAAAATTTGTTACCCGGTTTCAAATGTGGGTTATTGATATCTGTTTTTTTTTTGCACTCATTACTGAGGAAAGCAATGAAATTCGCACTTTTTGCTGCCATTGTGGCAAAGTTCTGTGCTGCAAGAGTGTTTCTGCCATATCCTTGATGGACCTATACATATTTGATATCATAGGCACATTCTGGATGTTTTATATGAAAAAACTAACTTTTTGAAAAAAAATATGGTGTAATCATGTCACTTTATTGTCGGTTTTCTTACTTGCTTAAAAGTTGAAGTTGGGTTCGGGTACCCGGGTAATTGCAGCTGGGTAACCGTTTTCTGAAACAGATAATGCTGCATATCACTAGATATATTAATTAGCAAGCAGAGTTTTTTTGCTGATGTGGTCTAGGTGTTAACATTCTATGTTTTTCTTTTGATTCCAGTACTTTTCAAGCACTATACTGTCTTTTATCTCTGTTATTAAACTTACCACCCAGGTTAACTCAGCCTTCTATCTCTCTGAGATAGGTAAATTGAATACTAGCCTGCCTGGCAGAGGTTAAGGCAAGGCACATTTGCCTCTGTTGAGTGACAGGTGACACTGTGTGATCTCATGTAACAAGTGATTCTCCATAGCTTTGAGACGTGTTTCTGGTGAAGAGCTATGCATCTTTTTATGAGAATCAGCTTCTCTGGCTGCAGTGGCTGGGGTTTAGGTTTGGCGCACTCACCTGTGTTGGGTGGCAGGTAACACTGTGTGATCCCATACGGCAGGTGACGCTCCGTAGCTCTGAGATGGGCTTTCCGTAAAGAGCTATATCATCATCTTTAACCCTGACCCATCAGTCTAATGTGTGTGACTGTGTGTTGGTGCCAGCTGAAGGACTTGGTGGAGGTGGTGGTCCGTGAACTGGTCAGCACTCAGCACAGCATCAGTGATGAGGAACTGCTGAGAGCCAAGACACAGCTTCAGTCAATGCTGCTGATGAATCTGGAGTCTCGACCAATTGTCTTTGAGGACGTCGGTCGGCAGGTGCTTGCTAATGGGCGTCACCTTATGCCCCAGCACTACTACGAGCTCATCGGTTAGTCACCAACAGTTGTCACTGGCGTTGTAGCACGGGGGGCATGGTGTTAAACTGCCCCTTCCTAGATTTTTAGCATGTCAGAAGTCATTCTCTTTGTTAGACATTTTTTAAATGCAAAATTTGGGCCTGAAAAAGTACCTTATTTTGGTGGATTCAAGGGCAGTATAAAGAACAATTTTTGTCACCCGGAATCCTCTCTGTCAGAAATTTGCAACTTTTGTTGGAAAAATGCACTTTCTTGTTTCCTCTACATTTTCATCATCATCATCATCGACAACCGTGGGCTCAATGCCCGTTGGTGTCTGACGCCATTCTTACTATCGCTGCCCACCGCTGCCTATCTAGGGCAGCGTGGCTTAACTCCTGCAGGGTTGTCCCACAC
>Ga0209367_1004101_pt1 | contig 20019 bp, 17 predicted proteins | sample WorMetLIZISLAND2_FD_187412 | JGI IMG/M metagenome (GOLD analysis project Ga0209367, IMG submission 187412) | Marine gutless worms symbiont microbial communities from Max Planck institute for Marine Microbiology, Germany - Olavius geniculatus... ...
CCCCCGTCCGTTGCGCTTGCACCCCCCTCCGGCGGCCCCGCCCCAAGAAAAATTTTGATGGTGAAAGTGCCCTCTTGTAACAATACACATGCCAGGGTGTGACATGTTAAACGTCACTTTTGCAAGACAACACAGATATCTGTGATTATTTTGCGTTTCCAAATACTGAAATATTAAAAAGCAGGCAAATTTGCACGTCCTAAAGCTAAAAGTGCTTCAGTACACCCAACCAGGGGCACTGCCTCTGGACCCCACTACATCTTTTCAATGCACACAACAATTGAATAAATGTCAACATTTTGCCCACAGACAAAAAAAAATAAATTATTGTGCCCTGGCCCTTGCCCCCCCATTGCCCCTCCAGCTTCAGATTCCTAGCGCCACCCATGAATATGCACGTATCTGCAATGTGCACTGCATACTAAAGCTGATGCATTGTATGCTAATTCACTACAAGTTGAGTAATACAAAGATAAAACGCCCCAGCAAGGCAGAGAGGGTTGCATATTTTTCAGGTGGCGCGTAACAGCAACAGAGTCGTGGGCTAACGGTGAGTTGCAACTTTCTGACAAAAGAGCTGCAAATTTCCAAAAGAAAATTTCATGCTCAAAATTCCAACTCTGTTCCTAATTTACCTGAAAATCAGGATTTTGGGACCATTTTTGTTTTGGAAAAAATCTAACATGCTAAAATTCAGGGTAGGCAGTTTAGAATCTCGGGGGTAATCCCCAAATCCATCCAGTTTCCCCCAAAGTGCACTGATCAGCAGTTTTTCACGATTCAAAGTTAGCCGTATTATAACGTCAGGAAAGGCTACCCTGAGATGGATGAAAAAAAACTAGAAACCTTACGGTAGTGGTGGTTCTGGCCCAAATCCCACTGGGACAGTTTACGGCACCAGAGGCGTCATTGCAGGGCAGGTGCAGTTAGAAGCAATTGCATACTCCCTGAATTTTAGCTTGTTGAAAAATTTCTTCATGTTGGGAAATTTTCTTCCAAGAAATGCAAAATCTGACAGGAAATACCACTGTAGGGCAATTCAGGGGAACAATTTAGAATTTTGACCACCCACAATATGAAATTTGTAGTTGCCTTTTGGGTTTTGCAAATTACTACTCCCACTTTTTAAAATTACCGTCATTTTTATTCTGGTCATTCAACGTTTGTTGAAAATAAAAATGATGTGAAAACACAAAAAATGTTAGAAAACATATTTTCTTTCTTAAAAACAAACGTTCATCGTAACTACAGGGTGTGCCAGAAAAAATGACCCAACTTGTTTTTGTCAGAACCTCGTCATATCTCCACCAAATTTGATAACTTTTGGCATACAGACAGCCAAGGCATACTCATAGTCCACCTCACGTAATTAATGTTAACGCATTACCGTGTAAAACGCAGATGCTCCAAATTGTTACATTATGCGGTGATTATCAGTATCAGATTGCTCACTTGCGCATTATCAATTCCATAAAGGACACTGTGGGATTTAATAATTTTGTGATACTAAGCATTTTATGCTGAAAACAGCAGACAACAAAATAACTGACTGATGAGAATAAAACACATTTTATCCATGAACTAGTGCTGTGCATTTTGATCAGTTGATCGTTAATGCCACTGTCAGCCATGGCGTCATGTCAGGGGCGTCATTTCAGTAAATTGTTGGGGTATCAGAGATCACTGGGGTCTAAGTCTGCGTATTGTTTTTGCAGCAGTAACACTGTTTCAAAGGTACGATTTACAGGAAAAAAAACTAAAATCGTAAATCGTTTGGGGGTCCGTAGACCCTTCCAGCCCCCCTCCTAAATGACGCCCCTGCATCACGTCTAAGCCACTGTGTACACTTTGGACATAAATTCTTATACTTTGGAAGCAAGTTGTTACAAAAATTTATAATTCTGCTGAATGAATCAAATTTTGGTTTATTGTGTGCTTGATAAGTCATTAGAACTTTTACAAAGACAACAACAGAGCATTATGAGCATCTTTATCATATCATTGCATTCGTTGCGTACGTTGTGTGTGTTGCATTGGATGGAAACCATGCTTTATGTAATGATATGAGCATCTGCATTTTACACGGTAGTGCGTTGACATAAACAAGGTGAGGTGGACAGTGAGTATACCTTACATATATTTCTATCGTTTTGGCTATCTGTGTGGCAAAAATTATCGAATTTGGCGGAGATTTGACGAAGTTCTGACGAAAACAAGTTGGGTAATTTTTTTGGCACACCCTGTATGCTTTCAGAACTAAAGTGAAATCTCGGTTCAGTTCAGTTGCACAGATTGTACAAAGGGAACAAACTGTGATAACTGAACTGCAGAGTTGGGCGATCAGTTCGGTTCGCTTGCATTGTATAAAGTGAACGAACTGGAAAATCAGTTCACATCATTTTAGTTCATTTCTGAAAGTGTACTAAGCCAGTTCAGTTAAGGTCAGTTCGTTTCTGTCGACATAAAGCATGGTTTCCATCCAGTGCAACACACACAACGTACGCAACGAATGCAATGAAAAGTACGTAACAGACATAATGAAAGCAGCTGATGCAACGGCCAACACACCAACGATGGAAGCGGTCGTTGCATCAGCCTTTGTTATGTTACGTCCATTGCAATAGAACTTGAAGACACTGCATGCACATGATGTATCGGTCTGAGATCAGAACGAAGCTGTTTTTGACGTGAAACGATGGTCTGAGTCTTATAATAAAAGTATGGTATATTAATAATAAATATGGTATAGTAATAGTAAGTCTTATGATCAAGACCGCGACAAGATTTCGATGTCAACTGCTGAACTTCAGCTTATTTCATTTCAGTTATATCTGGACATGTACAAAGCACTATTGGTTCAGTTCGTTTGTGTCACTTTGCACACGCCTTGAAACACTGCACATGATGTATCTGTCTGAGATCAAAATGAGGCTGTTTTGGCCACAGGCGTTGTGGGTTGAAAAAGTAGGTGGGGCACCAAGGGCAAGATTGCAGGAAGTTGCAATTTTGCTACTGAATTCCGTCAACACCTGCAAATTTCCGCAGAAAAGATTATGCGTGTTTAAAAATTCAACGTTGCTCCTAAATTTTGCCAAAATGAAGGCTTACGGCCTCATATTTTGCATTTTTGGACGCAAATTTTCGGACAAGTGGAAAATTTTCTGACAATTTTACAACAGCCCAAACAAAACTTAACAGAACCTGGCCACGATGTCACTGGTTTTGGATGTCAAAATGAGGCTGCATGGATCAGAGTGAGGCTGTTGTTGACCTGATGTGAAATCAATCTCAAGACAGTGACAAGCTTTCAGTCATTATTGATGTGGCAGTGGCTAGTTGCTGCTGATACTCCGAGAAGAGTCTTTGCAGTCGCAGCTCTGCACCGATGATTGGCAGAATCTCACGCAACAGGGAATGCTTCCTGTAGCCCTGTAACATATGCATCACATAGAGTAATACAGCAAATACAGTACTACTTGCTGGTTTGCGTGAGCAGGGAATAGACAAAGGAGCCGTAGGGGCTGACGAAAGACCCCCTCAGTCACCCCTCCCAAAAAACCAAAGAGGCCCCATGATTCTGAGTATACCAAGCATTGTACGCCAAACCCCATTACTTTGGCTTTTGCCTGCATGCAATATATCTGTAGCGTCACAGTATTTGTCATATTTGAATTCACTACATGTGTTTTGGGACTCTTTTTCACTCAGAAACTGCTTGCAGCCAGGGCTCTGCCCCAGGCCTCACTGGGGTAGCTTTTTGTGCTCCCAGATCCCACTGTCGGCATTTGGCTTCACTTTTTGGTGTTTCGGGCCGGGCGACTGAAAATGCGAGACTCATCGAAAGACCATCAGAAATGTGGGGACTGACATCGCAAGACAGGACAATGCGAGTAGTTACCTGCTCACGGCATAGTCCGCTGTCTAAGAGAAAATGCGCATTACCATAATGTCTGCCCGACAAACAGGACATCTTGCAGCCATGTCGGACATGCGCATAGCACAAGATTCATAGAACCGTGCATGGCACCAGTATAAAGCCAGCATGTGTGGCGCCATGAGGCACACTTCACAGCAGTCGTCAGAGGCTGATGCAGCTGCTGCTGTTGCTGATTCAGATGCTGCTGACATCGCTGCTGGCACAGGCACCGGACTGGCAGTTTTCTAATTACTACTCAGCAGTAACTAGCCATGCAAGGGGCCCTTCCTTCGCAACCATTCTCTGACACCTAAAACGTTGTGGCCTTACCAATCAATGCACATTGGTTTTTAATTATCACACACATTTTACAATATTTTAATTTTATGATTATTTTCTCTATTATTTATGCTAAAGTTGACTGAACATACCAATACTGAGCGGTTCCAGCTGGAATGTGAGGACGACTGAACGCTGGAGTGAACTGGACCAAGAAGATCATCACATAACTCCCTCAGCTTACACTCGATTCCTGTCATATCCATCACAAAGTAGCTGTTTAGTTCCTAAAGGCAGTGGTGTCACAGCGGGGGAGGCATATGTCCCACCTAAATTTTGGGCTGTCAGAAATCTGTCAGGAAATTTGTGTTCTGAAGTAAAAAATTGGGGTTTAAAAACAACATTTTGGTAAAAAAAAGAAACAACAGGAATCGTGAGCACTCGTAATCTCGTCTGTCAAAAACCTGCAGCATCCGTTTGAAACTGCAACCCGCGAAACCACTGCCTAAAGGTGTGTACAAAGCTAATAAAATGAACAAAACTGCTAGTCCGTTCGCTTTGTACTGTCCATGCAGTGCAACTGAACCAGCACAGATTCAAGTCCAAGGCCAATGAGCTCGACAAGACCAAGTGTTCGTAAAATTACGTATTTACAATTTGAGTATGCAATGGGAAACAGCAACACAACAGTATGTGTATTAGTGATGATTTGATATATCGAAAATATCGATATATCATTTTGAATATCGATATATCGTATCGTATTGTCAAAAAAATATTGAATTTTTCGATATATCGTAATATTAAAAAAAATATCGTGATATTTTTGACGATATATCTGACGATATTGCAATATTTTCTACAGATTCTTCACTACACTGTGTGACTGGAAAGAGGGATTACAAATGGGGCGAGTTAATGGTGTCGTAATTCAACTACAGTCTTAATATAATTTCACCTACAGACATAATTTTATAATCCAAATATAGCGTATTCCCTTATAAACAATATGGTGCAGTTACTTTAAGTCAAACAGCACTAAATCTGAGTCACGAGGATTTGAGTCCAAGTCCTAAACTAGATGGTGGTTATGACTCCGTCGACCATTATGCCTCCAACATGTGACAACTACAAGGCCAAAAAGTGCATTTTGGAGCATATGTGACCCCACCATGACCTTGAACCTTGATCTTTTGACCCCACAATTTGATGCATTCAATCTTTGGCCCAAAGTCCATTAGTGGTAAAAGTTTGGTCAAATTCCGTCGACAAATATCCAAGGTATCTTGCTAAAAATGCTTGTTCAGAACCCCACACATGCATGGATGCACGCATGGACACATGAACACTCTAGTTCTGGCACTACATTAGCAGAGGCATAAAAATAAGCAATCGATTCCAACTAGAGTCCACTGCCAGACTGTAGTCTTACATTATTAGTATAAACCATGCAATGAAACACTAGTGGTGGGCATTACCTTCCTGTACGAGATAGCGAACATAAGTCATGAGCCAGAAGTGATACTCTGTGGCAGATCGTAGTGAAATGCAGCAGGCAAGCTGGCTCTCAATATGACTGAGTGTCGACGCATGGCGAGTTGTCGCATCCGAGTGCAACAGACGACTGCCCTGTGTGCCCCTGTGTCTTAACATACACACATCATGCTCATTTCTGCATTCTGACTACAAGTACAATAAGCTAATAAGTAAGTACATGTATTAGTAAATAAGTCAGTAAGTAAGAATGCAATTATAGATGACTGCCCTGTGTGCTGTGTCTTAACATCCACATCACTCTCATCATGAATCGGCCGGAATTTCTCTTATGGGTACTAGGGATGACAGTTTTCTGCAGGCCACGTAATTTTGAGCCAATCCATGGAATTCGCCCATTTACACAAAATTTCTGCATTTTCAAGGAATTCTGCAGAATTGGGTACAGGCCATTTATTTTCCCATTTAAAACCAAGTTTGCAAAGCTTTCTGACAAAACCGTCACTCTTCTTAAATCTACTGACTAATTCAGCAACCAGTAAAACTCCACTGCAACAAAAAAATATTGCTACCACTGACTGGCACAAATGCTTGGCAAGACTGGTCTAGAGGCAAAAAGTTGCAGTCTTCGTCTTGGCTGCCATTCTTGCATGTAGGGATGCCACTGATGTTGTGTACCTTTGTCTGGCTGACTTCTGGAGGTCGGCAAGTGGTCCAGTAAGTCGCGATCCAGTCAGAACTGTCTGATGATCTGAACACTGGAACAGAATGTCGTCATGAGATGCCACCAATAACCTACACAGATCAAGTAATGGTAATTTTTAGCATTGGCAGGATTCTGCCAAAAGTAGTTTAAGGCTGCGTTCACACAAACCCAAGTACGAGGCTGGCACTGTCCGGGTTCTCGTATACGAGTTTCGGCAAACACGAGTTTGCATGTATTTCAATGGTGGCTGTTCACATACATACAAGTACGGGTTACCTGTAAATTTTACTCGTACGAGCAGTTTCTGTGCAGGTCGTGTTTTTATCCAACTTGTAGAAAGTAAACTACTCGTAGATAGCATTAATATAACTTACAAAAAAAAGTGGCACATATTTGACGTCCAAACTGACATCATCGTAAAATTGTTCATCATTAGAGATGTGCGGTTTGTAAGAATAGTAACTTTGTAGTGGAATATTGTTCTCTTAATGGCGAAGCATTTCCTTGATTCAATTTCACTGCGAATTTTCATTATGGCTGACATGCGTTGAGTTATGTGCCTGTACAAGAGACCGTGAACGCTCCACTCGTATGAGCGAAGCTTCTATGGGCCATAAATGGAAACCTGGACATATAATCGTATTCGTACTCATGTCTATGCGAACGCAGCTTAAACCAGTTAAAGTTAGTGTGGCAGAAACAAGTTTTTCTGTCCGCTCTGCCAATACAAATTTTCTCATGTAGATGCTGACACAAAACAAATGCAAAATGATACATCCTTCTATCTTTATAAGACAGTCATAGTAAAACAGTCAGATCTATGTTATAAATGGTGAATTCAACTTTGCAAGCACTACAATTTGGTATAAGTTGTACAAAATGAAACTGTTTGAATTTCTATACAAATACAAATATTACTCGGAACATCAATTAAATATTCGGTGAAGCTGTACACTGTGTCTCAAAAAACACCCTAAACATTTTTAACTGTAACTTGAACAAGAATGATCAGATTTTAATAATTTCTGGTATGAATATTTCCGAGACAGCTAGCCATCAAATGATCATTCAGTTTCCCACCTCACCCAACGTCTGTCCCTGCATTACCTGGGGAAAGCAAAACCAACAAAATATTACATTTTTACCCAATGTGGTATCATTACTTAATCTAAATAACGCACAAGGACACATTTTGTTCACATTTTTGACACATTGACTGACATTTCATCAAATTATTTTGTTTTTCAACTGCCTACAGCAAAATTGCTCGAAATGTCAGCCCATTGTGCGAACAGAGGCACCATGATGCTTTCTCCATTCATTGACAGCATTGCTGATAATGTTCTGCTCGAGGCCAATCCAGACTTCACCAGTCACTTCTTGAATTCATAAGCATTCGTGAACGTCATCTGGTAGACACTGCTGCATGCCAGTCAAACCTTGTAATCGACTGGCTGTTGGGGGCCACAGATCTGTATAGATAGAATTTACTGACATTTTTTCAATCATTTTAACATGCATTGTGCTTGGTCAGCTTTCCCCAGGTAGTGCAGAAGCAGACACTAAATGAAGTGAAAACTTAAACAGTTATTTAATAGCCAGTTGTGTCGTAGATATTTGTGCCAAAAATTATAAAAAAAGGTCAATCATTTTTTCAAGCAACGATCGATAATGTAGGAGATGTTTTTCTCACGTTTTTGTATATTTTAACGCTTATTTCGCTTGGTCTGCTTTTCCTAGGTAGTGCAGAAGCAGACATTGGATGAGGTGGATACTGAACGGTCATTTGATGGCAAATTGTGCAGGGAATATTCACACCAAAAATTATTAGAATTGGATAATTTTCCTTCAAGTTACAATCAAAAATGTTGGGGATGTTTTTTTTGAGACACAGTGTACTTAAAGCCAATGTGAAGAACAAAACCACTCTCTCGGACCGCAGCCAAGATCAAGACTATTCACAACTAACAGTACGTAACAGTATGTATGTTTTGCAAGAAAAAGTCAAGCAATGCAGTTCATACCAGCAGCACATATCAACGTTGTATGTGTAAGATTTTCCACTGGAGACTGAAACAACTGGAAGACCTTGTTCAGTCAGATGACACTGGCTTAGTGTTACACCATCTCCTGTGCATTACAAACAAAACAAAACATTCTCTCAAGCCAAACGACCCTCATTTAAGTGACCATCTGGACAGGGGGTTAATATTTCCTATCACATGCCATGCCAAGACAATGGACACGACTGTTCACTCAAATGACACTGGCTTAGCATTACACCGTCGTCATAAAGCAGCATTTAGTGGTGTCATTAATGACATCGCTAAAATTTATAAGTAAGTAAGAGTATACACTGATCTACAAGTGTGCAAGATGGAATTTATTTCCATATAGTACATCTGCCATTATAAATACGCAAAGTTTGGGACGTTTTTATGGGCCACCGTCTCCAGTATATAGAGGTTGCAACTAACTGTAAGAGTTGTCAATGTAAATGACCCCCATTATTAATTTTGCTATTCACCAACAGGTACAAACTGACCTGAGAGTAGAGATTCCAGTGAGGCATTTCTAATGCTGCAACTCAGTGTCCGTGTATTCCTGTACATAGCAGAAACACACACTTATGTATTCTTCACTACATGTATCTCCTAACTAAACCAACCGACTGAACAACTGACCAAAACTCATCAATCAGAGTTGCCTTAAAAGCAGATCTATTTCAACGTAATACAAGAAAGCGCAGCTAACGCTAAGGGAAACGTGTGACAGCGGTGCATATTTGAAGGCCCACTGCAAACAAAATCTAAGCTCAAGAATCCCAGCAGCTGACATTTGACACGATGATTATGAAGACTAGTATCTATAGCATTACATTTACACTCACCAGAGGGCATAATCGGTCTTGCGCAAAAGACAGCAGTAAAAGAACGACTTTTTAAGGGTACCCATCTGGCGCGAGACAAGGCCACATCCTTGGACCAGCTCTATTCAGCATCGCTATCAATTGGATTCTACGCCACATGACGGTGAAGCCCGGAATAGCAGTGGGGCGTGATCATTTTTCGACGACCTCATATACGATGACGATTCAGCTTTTCTCGTCGACAGCTGAAGCTGTCTCTAGCCTGAACAGCTTCAGTGAGACTGCCAGTGCACTCGGCCTTCGGGTTTTGTGGCCAAAAACGAATTTGCAGAATTTCGCTACGGGTACCCAGCCACCAGCCATCGAAGTAGATGGAAACACAGTTGACAGCGTAGACAACTTCATCTACTTGGATAGTGTCCTCTCTTCTGACGGTTACTCTTGTCCAGACATTAACAGACGTATTGGTTTAGCATCATCAGTTATGTCAGCACTTAGTCACATCTGGAAGAATCAGCGTCTTTCACACAAAAACCCGTATTTATCAGGCCTTAGTGCTATCTATATTACTGTACGCAGCGAAAACTTGGACTCTTCTCGATGCCGATTCCAGAGCCCTCGAGGCATTCCATATGACAGGGTTCCTACAGGTTTTTGGTAGCAAAATTCCCTGACTTTTCCAGTCATGGAATGACAATTTCCCTGACATTATCAAAACAATAACATTATCGCACAAATGTCATTAATGGTATTAATGAAATGGTATTAATAAAGCAATATGCAAACAACAGAGGCCCTAGTCGGGTGGTCAGGAGGGCAAAGTCCCCCAAAAGCTGAAACACGTCTAGCGTTTGGACGTTCAATGGAAGCCGCAAATTTGCTGCTTTTTAATATTTGGAAATGCAAAAGATCACAGTTATCTGCAGTCTGCATGATCCAAGATAATTTTCCCTGACTTTTCCAAAATAATATTTTTCCCTGACATTTCCCTGACTTGCCCTGCCAGCACAAATTCCCTGACATTTTCCAGTTTCCCTAACCTGTCAGAACCCTAATATGAAATGTCAGTGGCAGCTCATGCAAATAAATGGCACCAGTTCACTTAAAACGAAGAGATAACTGAGTCCACCGGCCTGCGGTCAATCTCAGAGTCAATCAGCCATTGCCGCAACTCCGTCTTCGGTCACGTCGCCAGGTTGCAAAAGGACGTTCCAGCTCACAAGGCACTCAACTGCCAGTCTGCCACGTTGACCTATTGCTCAGACGTCCACCAAGTAGCCAATGGAGTCATCGCCAGGCCATCCTCGCAACGGATGGGTTGACCAGATTCAGCAAGACAACAACCTCTTGCAAGCTGACCTCTGGAGGTGTGCCAACAGTCGTGGCAGGGCGAAGCTACAGCCTCTACCGGCTAGACGTTAACGATGACAACAACCCATTCTTAATGCCCTTGTGCGCAGGCCACTTTGAACCTACGGGTCAAAACTTGGACTGTTTAAGTCCACGTTGAATGGGGAAAATTTCACATGCAGGTTGTACTGGTCTATCTGTGGCAGTTTCAGCACATTCACTCTTGAAATATGTGTCACAGCCCAAAATCACCAAAAAATCCATAAAACCCCTATTTTCGCGTTCAAGGTCATCCACGGTCATTGATCTTAATGCCAATCGAAAGCCAGTGTATGACTTCCTATTAGCGATTAATAGTAACCTAAGTAATATCTTGCACCGTTTCTGAGATATGTTGACTTATTGGCTAAAAATCGTAAATTTTTCCCACCCCTTCTCATTTAGCGCCCCTGCTCGGGATGACTTTCAAATTTATGGAAAAGCTTTATGGATCCTGAAACTACACGCAGCAGATAGTCAAAATTAGTGCAAATTTTGACTAAGCTATCCGTGTGATGGACAGACAGAGAGATAGACAGACAGAATTGCAATGGCTAAGATGCGCTATAGCAGTTCCTGCTGTCATGCGTAAAAACCAAGCAAGTAACTAACTAAGCAACTAATTTATATAACGTGTGAAATGTAAAAAAACTCAGATAAACAAGTAAAATGACGAGATGGCATCTAATGGCAGAGAGAGAAATAATAAGCTACAATGCTTGAGCCAACAAACAACAACAATTGCAATACTAAAACACAAAACAGCTACAACTACTACTACTACAACTACTAAATGTCATGTAATATACAAACCAGACGAAGACGTCAGCATGTGAAGTGACAACCATAACATGGACGGCAGAACAGAGCAGATGTGATGCGGGAGAAGACAGGACGATCGCAGGGCAAAGACGACGACCGCTTGCACCAGAAAAGATGTGGAGACATCGGTCCTCACTAGCTGCACAGACTAGATTACTAAAAACACACATACCACAGACTCCATTTCAACACTACAAGCATAACAACAAAAACAACAAGCAACAATATGCAACAACTACAAAAACAATAATGACAATGACAAAACAGTAACAATTACTACAAAAAATAAACTGCAACAACAGAGAACAACAAAACATCAAAAAACAGGCACAACAACTGCAACTACAACAACTACTACAAAAATAAACAGCAACAAACAATGACAACAACAACAAACAACAAGAAAAAATAACTCCAACAATAATAAACAACACCACAAACTACAACTATAACTAGAAAGCAGTCATAGCCCGCAGGTACCTCCTCCAAGGCAATGTTATTCGCCAGGTGGCGTCACCATATTCACTTTGCCAGAGGTTCACTTATGCCCCCTTTAACTCAATGGTAACGAAAATTTCAAAGTGATCCAGAATCCAGGATTCCTGCCGGATCACCACCAAAATTGAATCACTGGTAGTTTGTGCCATGCCTGACATACCCTCAAAATTTCAGAAAGATCCGTCCATAACTTTTTTAGTTATCTTGCTGACTCACAGACAAACAAACAAACCAACAAAAACCGGCAAAAACATAACCTCCTTGGTGGAGGTAACAACTACAGCTACAACTACACTGTGTACCACCAAAAATGTCCCACTTTGTGACTGCTCATATCTTCGCCAAATATTAAGCGATTTTCGAAATTTTTTCACTGGTGCATTCAGTGGACATTAGCAATAAAGTGATTATTGAATATCCCATCACACACTAACTGTGTTGCTACACTTCCTTGTAAAATATAAATGCATGCAAAACTAACAATAATAGACAGTAAGAGTGTTGGTGAACTAAAATACACTTTCGACCAAAAATGCAAATACAGTGAATTATCTGTACAATATTACAGTTTGTTAGATCTGTTTCTGTGGATATCTGGAGTATTGAACTATATATTTGTTTCTGGCCTTAATGGTTTAGCAAGCTTACCATTTCATCCACAGTGATCACGTTCTCTTCAGTACGTGTATGCTTCAGTCTGCCAGTCTCATGCTTTTGGACAGTACTGCACGTTTCCCAAATTTGTGTTAATAACATTCCCAGTCTTTCCCTATTGCAGTTAATCTTCAAAAATTCTACCAGCGTTTTCCAAAAACTGTATTTTTTGTATCAGTATAAGTTCTTAATCAGCGCCTTGTCTTCATTAAAAATTATTATTCACGACAATATTGTCTGCTTTTGTTCACAAACATCAGAAATGTATGTAAAACTAAACATAATTTCATTTTTGTACGAAAAGATTTGTTTCACAAGATAATTTTTTCTAATGTATTATTGTAATTTTAATAATTTTTGAAAAATTACGTTTACATGGTAGTGTAGCAACACAGTTAAAGTGTGGTGGGATGTTTAACAACTACATTATTGCAAATTGTCCACAGTATGTGCTGGTAAAAAATTTTTGAAAATTGGTTAATATTTAGCGAAGATATGGAAAATGACAAATTAGGATGTTTTTTTGGCACACAGTGTACAATGGGTTTGCAGCCACTTATTCTGCTGGTAAAAGAATCTCCCAGATGATGTAACTTAACTACAGCTACTGCTATTGCAACTGCTGCTGCTACAACAACAACAACAACATCAATAAATCAATATCATAATATCATAAATCCTCAGTGTCCACGCGCTCTTCTACCAGTCAGTTACTTGCAATTCCACGGCATAACTTATCCTTTGGTTCCCGTTCCTTTCGTGTCTCTGCTCCGAGAATTTGGAACTCCTTAACTCCTCAAATTTGTCAATGTCAAACCTTGGCTACATTCAGATGTCACTTAAAGACCCACTACTTTCGGTCAGCCTTTTCTGCCACCTAGCGTCCATCATCCTATGCACCCTGATTCTTTCTGAGACTTTGGTGCTTTATAAATCATTTACTTACTTACTTACTTAACAACTACTACTACTACTACTACTACTACTACTATTACAACTACTGCTACCTGTTGGTGGCCACTATGTTGATTCTGCAGCTGAACAAGTCTTCAAGTTATCTAGATAACTTGACTACTACTACACTAATAATACTACCTCCTCTGCTACAACTACCAAAACTACCACTATAACTACTACTAAAACAACAACTACTACTACTACTGGCGTTAACCTGTTGACGGCGACTATGTTGATTCTGCTGTTGAGCAAAGTCTCCCAGATGACACCACTGTTTCCACTGACACAGCGTAGTCGATGTATGCTGGACGATAGTGTAGCCAGTTTGATGTTATTATCCACTTCAACAGTCAACTGACGACTTGGCTCTGTGCTTGACACCGCAATCTATCCACATAAACATAATATTAATACATGCAACAGCTAACTAACAAAAGTGCTCCGTCAATGCCATGCCAATTTTTGGCCGACTGCACCAACGATCGAGCCTATGTCACAGGCTTGTGTCTGTTGTCTGTTTGTAACAAATGTATTGTGTCTAACGGTACATCTCACTGAAAAACTGTCTGAACAAGCAAACAAAGTTGTCCGACTGCTATCCCATCGTACCAATTTGGATCCCCTAAAGCACCTAATTTTCCACAAACAGGGGCACTGTCTGCACCCCCGAATACTTGCACTGCAAACTGCTTCAGTTAGCGACACGGTTACTGCTATAGGAAGTGACCAACACCCTATACAACTGCACTATTGCCAAACTAGAAAAATCTGTGTTCTCCTAAAATAGAAGTGTTTACCCCAACCCCAAAATCTGCATGGCGCATTACAGTCAAACTGTATCAGTGGAATGGTTACAGGCTATAGACATCTACCAATGCCCTATCTAGGCCTAATACCTCCCCATACCCACCAAACTGTTATAGCGCCTCACAAACTGTCAGCTAAGCTTCTTGTTTCCATTGAGTTTGCAAAATGGCAGCACCAGTATGCCCTATCTGGCAATGGCAAAAAATCCTTCAGTCCTAGCCTGGATTCAGATGATGATCCAAATCACCATTACGAAGTAAAATGTAACTGCCTCTAAGTTGGACAACTTCACCAAAAATTTCTGCAAAATCCACCCGTAACTTTTGCGTTATCCGGCTAATAAATGTACAAACCAACAGAGTAAACAGCCAAGTAAATATACGCCAGATACCACATAATTTCCGTGGCGGAAATAACTATCTCCACCAAGTGAACAGAGATAATGGTGGAGATGATCGGTCAGATCAGCGTGGACATTAAATGCAAATTACTCCAAAATGGTTTAAGCTACAGACTTCAAATTCTGACTCGCATGTTTCTAAGGACAGTCCAAACACGACCCTTTAAAACTGTTCGTTGCCAGAGTGACGCGCCTCCCGAAATTTTGGGGGTGCTGCATTACTATAAATTTTCTCACTCTGTTAGAATGCAAACAAATCTCTACATTAAGATGACTAGTCAGTACTGTTTAAGTCACGGTGGCTACCGGGTAAGACTGTCGTAGGTCAATGGTTGACACTGGCAGCAGGACTCTTGCTTCTATGGCCACAGGTTGAACCACTTCTTTCTCCACAACCTCACAACATGATAGCTACATGGTTAATGCGTTACATCACCAACAACATCATCAAAATTTTAAACTGACGTCACTACTGATTAGCAAAGTACACCATTGTTTGCAGTCTATAATTTTTGTGGTTTTTGTCAATACAAATAATCAGGAATGGCGAATCAATGGTGCCCTTGCTCACCTGTATTCATTCTTGAGCAGACAAGCCAAACTTTACATATAAAAAATCCAAACAAAAAAGCCAAATTCTTAAGAGTGACATCATGACGAAACGAAATGCATGCAGCTGACGCCTTGTTTTCTAAGCAGTAGCAGAGCTCCTTGTCCTTAAAGTTAATACAGCATCTGCGTATAACCTAAGAAAACACTGTTGACTGGAGTAGCAGTAGACTTTGCCAGTAGTTCAAGAGTGTGATCTTTATGTTGTCTGACTTCTACTACAACTACAAATACCATTAGTACTGCTACAACAACAACTACAACTAAACTACTGCAACAAGAACAACTACAACTATACTACCGGAGCACTTGCGACTGGTGTAGTGGCAGCAGCAGACTTTGCGAGTAGTTCAAGAGTACGATCTTTGCGAGGTCGACCTCGTCCATCTTTCTTCTTGGGCACTTCTTCCGACACCACTGACTTTTGCCGTGGAGCGGCTGACTGTAACTGACCTGCAGGACTTCCAGTCACCATTCTGTAAAAACATACAGATCAAATCAATGTTTCTGAATCAAATCACAGGCAGAAACACTTACTCTTTCTTTATCATATTCAGCTGACTCAGTGCAGTCACTCTCTGGCAGAATCAGAAGCGGCGTGTAGAGTTGCAAGACCACCTTCAAACCTGTTCACTGGACAGTCGTTCATGATGTGCAATTGTGCAATGACACAGACTAAACGTCTTCACAGATGCATGATGGGCTGTCAATATAACCCCACTGATAGAAACTGACTGCACAATGCCCATTGCCTGATCATGGAAATGATTCACTAGACATCACTCACATCTAAGCAGAATGGAGTCGGGAATGAGAGCTGTTGCATCGTCAATGATGAAAGAGTTTTCGGAAGGATTAGCTTCCCACATATCTCTCCATAATTCCTTCACTGCTGTGTCTGTGTAGCACATCGGTAGACAGAATTGCAAGCAAGATGCTGGATGACAGAAGATGTCTGAGTAAACAGTAGCTAACAGTGTTAATATTCATCAAACTGCAACTATTATTCACTATTCTTAACTGGCGCTATAGCCATTCTCTTTTCTGCTCAGGTCCATTCTGTCGATTTGTCTGTTTGTCCGCTCTACTTATAGCTCATGGACACAGCAATTGGAATGCTTGAACAGAACGACCAACCGACCGACCCATGCTCCGAACTTGCAACAGCAAGGGCGCGCTGCTGCTGCTGATAGTGCCTTACAACTGAGCCAAGCATCACACGGCTCACACAACGATGACGTATATCGACGACCCAATATCTATTTATTGACTTTAGCGGTCAACGAGTGGAGCATGGAGTGAAAAGCAACAAGCGAAAGCAAGTGAGATTTTTGCCGTGTGCAAGCGACAATACATACGAGCGAGTCGAAGAGAGCACAGTTCAGACAGGTATGCTTTTTTGACTGGCGAGCACACTGGCGCAATTTATTTGTCTGTCGTAGTACTCAAATCAGTCATCTACAAAGCATGCACACACCGTCCGTCGCCCAAGCCCCACTTGTTTCGATTTATCGTGCAACATAGATATATAGTAATGTTCCAAAACTACCTCAAACAGTAGCACATGCAGAAACACTGATCATTACACAACACACTACAATAAAATTTTAAAATAAATAAAATCGCTGTAGATGTGAGGATGTCTACTTAGTGTTAATGCACAACTCATCAAAAAATGACACATGGACATCTGCAACAACTTTAATATCAGTTTCAATGACCAAAATTTTCTTATTGATGTTGATTGTAGAAACAATTTAACAAAGATGTTATTTACTGCATAGAACAAAAACGGTGCAACACCTGTCAGCTTTCTCCGTCAATTCTTGACTCAGTTTATCTGGAGTGCTTTGCTGCAAAAAAACAATAAATGTACACTGTATGCAAATTATAACAACCATAATACATCTAAAATACAAATACTACAAGAAATCTTATTTTACACGTGACAACAGCTGTAACAATATTCAACCAAATAGTGCTATTACCTGGCAAACAAAAACAAATACTCACTAAAATCACTAGTCTCAAATCTTCAACACTGAATGTAAGAATTATATTTAAATACTGAAGCCATTGTAAATATGAAATCAATATGCTCCATATAGGACTGCGATCGACTCCTCTATATCAGCTTTGCAACATCGAGCATGATACAAAAACTAAGCTAAGTATGCAAAAGCTGGACCTATCAAATTCAGATACTGTCGCCTAGTTAAAAAATCACTAGCCACTTGTAAGCTGCCAGTGTCAATGGCGGAAAAGATACTTTGAAAATAAGAATTTCTAACTTCAAAAGTTTCGTGACCTTGGCCTTGGATCGGGAAACATGGCACACAGCAGTACTCATTTACCTCTCTCTACAAAACAAATTTTGTTGAAATTGGATGACATATAAACAGCTTTTTGTGGATGCACATGCATACGAATTATAAACTGGCTTTATTGGGTTGACTCAGTCAAGGAGTTAACCTAATCCATGACATACAATGAGAGATCTGTACCACTTGTATGGTGCTAGTAGTCTTGACAGCAGCAACAGCAGCATCAGCACCAGCAGACTGAACTCCCCCACTAGTCCCAGCAGTAGCAGGCTCCACAGCAGCATCATGCATAGACCTAGAGTTGCTGTCAGTTGTCATGTGCTGTCGTGATGAGTTAGAAGGGGTGCTTCCACCTAGTGAGGCTGTGATCTCATCTTTCTTTTCTATGACGATTGACGATGTTTCCTTCGATGACGAGAACACCGGCTTGTCTGGTTGACCGGCGCTTGAGAATGGTAACGGCATCTCACTATGAAAACACATGACACAAACATGTCTCTAACATAATAAAACAAGTGTATCAGCATAAAAACATGTAACACATATGTGTTTGTTACATAACACAAGAATAGCCTGTCCAACTGACTTGCGCTCAAAAATGGCAGTGACATGTCACTCTAAAAACACATAACACAAACATGTTTGAAACAAAACACAAACAACTTTGTCTAACCGAGCAGTGCTCACTGCTCAAGAATAGCAATGGCATCTCACTATGAAAACACATGACATAAACACATTTGTAACATCAAAAGGCAAAGGAAAACCAGGCTGTGCCCCATCAGGACCATAGGTGGGGTGCTCATCTCCCATACGTTGGCCGTTGAGCCGGTAGGTGGATAGTCCACTTGAGTCCATGATGCATGGCCAGTGTGACGCCAGACCTACGGTTACCTTCCCATCCGCAGAGTATCATCACCCTTTGATCAGTACCAAATTATACTGCTTGGTGAACAGAGGCACATGTGCGTGAACAAATTGCCCAAGATTGTTACCTGACAGTGCCCCGACTCGGAGTTGAACCTGGGACCTTTCAGTCACCAGTCTCGCTCATTATTGTTACAACAAGTCACACATAACCGAAACAAATCTGTCTGGTTGACAGGCACTCAAGAATGGCAATGGCATTTCGCTGTGAACACGTAACGTAAGACATAAAATAACCAACCTATATTTCCAGGCCACTCTCTAAGAGCCAGTTTCTGGTTCTTAGCCAGTTGGTCAATCTGATGAAGAAAATTTCACATAGACAGCTGGGACTATTGTGTGGAAGCTCATCCCCTTTCAGTGATTTGAGTTGTCAAGGGCTGAATGCAATTAAGCGAGCATACAGCCCAAGTCGAACGGTCGGCTCTATTAGCTGCCAGCACCTTTAACGGACAGAGTAAGTATGCCAGCAGTTGTTGTGTTGTTGTTGTGTAACTGTTGTGCAGAACTCACTGTTGCTTCTATAGCGATGACCATAACTATTGCAGGTACTCATTTTGCCTAGCATGGAGAAATGGCCAGGTTGAGTTGGCCTCAGTGGGTTGAATGAATACAAAGGTGGTATACCTGCAAACGGTCACTTATTTTGGTACTAACCCAGCTAAACACCGAGTTACTTCATTGATGAGACCAATGACGTTACCTAGAGACTAAGCCAATATCAAATGAGTCGGTCAACCTAACTCATTCATATTCACGATGTCTCTGCCTGCAGCAAGTGACTCATAACCACGTTATCAGTGTTGAAAAGAAAACATTCATATTCGTACTACAACAAAGTTAGCTTTGAGCATGATATGAACGAAATACGTCACTGCAAAGCAACCTATTTTAAACATTCATGGAGAAGTTTCAGGACAAATCCATTATGCAATATGTTAAAAACTAGCAGGATACAGTGCACTCTGCTTGGCAAATGCTATATGCTGGCCTGCACTGATAGGTATCAGTTCGTAGCGATTAAAGTAACTAAAGCGAAGGACCGACTGACCCAACATCAGGCTGAGGTGCAATGAAGATTGGAGTGATGCGTCGACGTCCATCCTTAGTTCTTGTTTCTATCTGCTTGCTCAGCTGGTAACAGACACACTACATTATATACACTGTGTCTCAAAAAAAAGCATGTGACTACATTTTTTGCAATAACTGGAACAATGAATGTCCGATTATAATAATTTTTGTCACACTTATTAATGAGACTATATGTCATCGAATGGTGGTTTCATTTCCCACCTCATCTATTTAGTGCAACTGTCTTACCTTGGGAAATCACAGAACACAAAAAATGACAAATTTAGCCATAATCAA
>Ga0209367_1004102_pt1 | contig 20019 bp, 11 predicted proteins | sample WorMetLIZISLAND2_FD_187412 | JGI IMG/M metagenome (GOLD analysis project Ga0209367, IMG submission 187412) | Marine gutless worms symbiont microbial communities from Max Planck institute for Marine Microbiology, Germany - Olavius geniculatus... ...
TCGCCGACGTAATCAACCGTGCCAAATTTTATCTTAATCGGGTCAGGGGTTTTGATTCTGTGGGGGGTCGAATTTTTGGCTTTCCCATAAGAAAGAGAAGTCGCCGTTAACACAGGGCTTGAACTACTGTTCAGCCTGTGATTTTCAGGTTTTCGGTTTTCTGTTGTTTATCTGGCTCAAGTTTTCAGAGTTACAATGCTAGGCTTGGATGGCATGTTCGTGTTGTGTTTTCTATGACTTGTGTGATTTCACTGACTCATGCTGCTTCTGTGTATGATACAGCTGGACCCTTCATCAGCAGTGTAATAGATCTGTTTCTAGTGCACGGTTAAGGGTTAACCTGGTAGGTGATGCTTAGGGACAGTAGAAAATCATGGCAAAAATAGCAAAAAAACACGGTAAACTTTTGTGAAAATGGCAAAAATCACGGCATCAAATTGTGGGCCTAAAAACCATTATAAAGTCTATAGAACTCAACATCTAGCGTTGACGATATTCATTACATGTAGTGCAAAGTTTTTATTTCTAAAATTTTGTTGCTGTGGAGCATTAAAAAAACTAATTTCTACGACGATGTCACGGTCACATATTTAGCCAGTAAGTAACAGAGCATACGGACTTTGGTAGCAGTAGCAAAAATAAATATTTTTGTGTTGAAATCACACCAGTTATGTTGATTAAAAATGAAAAATTATTGTAAAAAACGTAAAAAACTGTAAAATTAAGATATTTTGGCTAAAACACAGCATTTTGGCAAAATTATGGCATTTGACGAAAATCACGGCTTTCGTGATTTCCGTGTTTCCGTGATTTTCTATTGTCCCTAGTGATGCTTCATAACTGTGTGATGGTTTAGCATTAAGAGTCTGTTGCTGCTGTTTGACTGATAAGTTGTGGGTATAAAACTAGAATAATGCAGATCCAATGCTGACATTATGCAGCTGTCCATTCAGCTAGAGCTTCACGATGTTTGACCTGAACTGAAAATTGGCGCATCAGTTATTGTGCCCTTGTGAACATTCACACCAATTTGAATTTTCTGTGTTTCTTAGCTTTCAAGTTAGGAACTCAAATGGAACATACATTGCATATGGGTGAAACTCGTAATGCAGCCTATTAGGATGATGCACATACAGTAAAGATACTGCTTGAGCTAATGCCTGCTGTATGAGATGTTGATGCTGTTGCTTGCAGGCCGGTGACACTCGTTGTAGCCAAGTGCTGGGACCCGGCACCAAAGAACTATTTATCACCTCGCCAGGAGCCCGTGAGGCCAATTGATCCATCAGCGTGGGTGGCACATACCGAGGCAGTACGGGCAATGTATGGTCGGCTTGGTCCACCGCCATCGGTCACTGGAATACCTTCAACCAGTGCGCCCACAACGTTCATGCCTTCTGTGCCCGAGTCATCATGTAAGTGGTAAACTCAACATTAATGCTGTACTTTTGCATAACTCTATCTGTATATTTCAGCTGTTACCATGCTGAGCAGCAAAGGCAGGTTGTGAAAGTGTTGAATTGTATTGTGCTAAATTTAACACTCTCTGTTAACTCATTGTCGTTAACTCAGTGTCGGCTCAAGTTTGCAGATGAAGACAAACATTACTTACTCATATGATATTATGTTATGATACCAAGTTTGGTGGAAATTAAGTAAACAACCAAATCATTATCTGAACCCGGCAGGAGAGCACTCGTTGTTAGTTCGTTTCTATCATTTTGCTGCAAATTTGACAGGGCCAGTCTTTCTTAATCGTTTCTGTGCACCATGTATTGTCCAAATTAATTTAATTTCATTACCGAACAGGTGCAACAACATGCTCCAGCATCATTACAGTGTCAATTGTGAAGCCTGGGGGTACCTTACCATGGACAAGTCGTGATGCTGTGAATAGACTTGAAGTCTGTTGATTGTCTTTCAGATGATGCTCATTCCAGCTATCCATCAGCATCGTCTGGAGCCTTGCTTAACACTTCCAATAGTAAGTCTGCACTGTGATACTATGCATGCCATTGTTTGGCTTAAATATCGTTTCATGTTTGGTGATGTTTTTTGAAAGGAAAGGAGAGGGAAGAAAATACATGAAAGGTGGTGATTGTTGGGTATGAGCTGCAGATTTTGCCATTTGCCACTTTTTTAGAACATTGCTGGCAAAGTGGCAATTTCCGTTTGATGTAGCTTGCAGCTCAGTTTACTCGTGAATGAATGGGGCCACGGTGAGCCGTGGAATTTGGCCAATATTTGCATCACCAGTTACAGATAGTGAACTGACCAGAGGAATTTTGCAGAATTTGCTGTGGAAAATTGTGTTCCCTGGTGATTAATCTATAGAGCTGCTGAATGTTCTGTTACACTGATGGGTTGTAATGTGTTTTGAGAGGCTGGGGCTGCTGATGGTGCATGATGCTGTGATGCATTTAGATGTTTGGCAGTGATGTATAAATTGGTTGGTAGCGTGGTGTTGTGTTAATGCGCTGAGTCAAATCAGCTTAGTTACTCTATGGCGGGCCCGGTTAGTACTTGGATGGGTGTCTGTTCAGGTATACCGTCTCAGTTCGAAGCCAGCTAGCTAGGTCAACTCAGCATCCTACTCTGCGTGGTTTGGTAAAGTGAGTACCAGCTTTTGGGCTGAGTAGTAATAAATGGCTATTGTGGGCGCAGTACTGTAGTTGCCTAGTGTCTACAGATGGATATGAGGTTTAGGCCGACTGGCTTAATCCATAAGTTGGCGGTCAACCGGCGCTTATGCTGCCCTCGCTAAGTGAACCAGTTTAACCCTTACAGTGTCAGTGCACTGCTAGGATGACGGCACTGTAAACATTGTCGTGACTATTACTATTACTATTGTGCTTTGGTGATTTGCAGATTTGGATTCTTCGTCATGTCGGTTAACTGTCCACTCCGATGTCATGGACATCATGCATGCCATGTCTGCACCAGATTCTGGTCTCGAGATTCGTGACCGAATGTGGCTGAAGATTGCAATACCGAACGCTTTTATTGGCAAGTTAACTATTCTGTTAAAAACTGATTTTTGTCTGTGTTTGACATGTAAAGATATATGCCATTTACAGAAATCTGTCTTCTAGTACTCCTTTTAGCATGACTCTTAGTGCAATCTGATGTGTAATGGCTGCATGTGCAAATTTACTGCATATTTTGTGTAATGTTGTCAGTGGTACAACTTGCCATATGGATTTTTGATACTTGCCTAGTTTTTGTGTCCTGTGACTGAACTTCACTCGTGAAGTCTTATGCAACATGCTGAAACTGGTGGAGTATAGTTTGACCGCAGTTCTGCATGGGGCTGTTTTTTGATTATGTCTCTAACTTTGCCAGTAGTGCATGTCGGGTGGACGTTAAACCCTGCTCACTCACTAGTCTTAGGATAAAAATGAGCAGATGGGTTTTAGCGTCACATAGTGATAGGTGAAGGCCACAGCTGGGCCGAGTCATTTTGAGCTGGCTGATATGCATCAAGCTCTAACTGCTTTAACGTGTTTTAGGGCCGGTTTCTGGATCTTTTAGTTAACTGATCAGTTAGTAAACCGTCTGTTAATTGTAACTTGCTAGTTAAGTTTGTGCGCATTTCTGAACAAAACCTTGACTGGCTGTCAGCTAACTGAGCAGTAAACTATAGTTGCTTAGCAACGATGCACACAACACTTATCACTTCCGCCTAGTGCAGGCGAGCGTCATGAATGTTAATGAGCGCAAGCGCACCTCAGCCAGCCCACGAGCCAGCCAACCGATTGCAGATGGCCATTTTGTCCATTCATGAATGGGTTTTGTAGTAAAATTTGTAGCAGAAAACATCTCCTCGAGTGTTTTGAAGACATTGCTATACGGTCAAATCATTTTATAATATCACATTCTTCAATTAACTGCTTGCAAAACAGTACAAAAGTTGCGTTAAATACGATATCTACGATCGACGGTTAGCTAACTGGCCGATTTCTGCCAGTTAAATTTTTGGCCATTTTGATCGTTGGTTAGTGCAACGGGAAACGCGAGTTATGCAAATCTGTCAGTTAACACTAACTTGACTGGCCAGTTAAGATCCAGAAACCAGCCCTTAGTGTTTTGGCTCTAGTTTTTTTGGTTGCTTTGTGTGACTCTGATATTATTTTTTATATCATATATTATATGATATATTATATTTTTATATTATATCAGTCATCTGTAGTTTGATGTAGTGGCTCTGTGTATGGTCTAGGGTCTGACCTGGTAAACTGGCTTCAGAGGCACGTTGAAGGCTTCACAGAACGTCGGGATGCTCGACGTTATGCCTCAGAACTGCTGCGCAACGGGTACATACGCCACACCGTTAACAAAACTTCATTCTCCGAACAGTGCTACTACACTATTGCCGAAATATGTACAGGTTAGAACAAGCTGTTTTGGCAATTTTTAATTTTTGCATCTATGTCTGTAATTCTTTGTACTTTGCTGTTGGCACTAGTGATGTTATCAATCGGGCAGTCAATCAGTGTTGCCTTAATAGTAGTGTTAGTTCAAGGTTAATAGTAAAACAGGCCAGTTCAGTTCAGATGATGCCTGGGTAAGATTTTCTGACACTGTTTTTGCAGCATTGGAGTAGGTCAGTGACTGAGCTGACATCAACTTCTCTGGCAGAGTGTTTTAGGCATTAGGTCCAGCAACCTTAAAAGCCCGGCTATGGCTGCTGACTATTGAAAGTTTGACGGCTATCGCCGGCAGATGATTGGTGTCAGCAAAGCATAATGTCTGTTGACCGTGCAGATTGGTATAAGAAATCTATTGTTGTTAATTGGTTGTGTTAGCCCACATTGTAGATTGAACAGGATTCATAGGATCCTTGAGAAGTCCTTGAAAGTCCTTGAATTTTGAAAAAAAATCCAGGCCCTTGAAAGTCCTTGAAAAGTTATTGAATTTCAATGTTCTATATTTTGAAATTTTATCATAATAAAATTTTGAAGAAAGCATTCTTGTAAAATTTGGCATTTCACCACTACTTATGGATTACAAATGATTTGATGTCAATAATCTGCTGTTATCATTAGTGCAGTATTGGTGAGTACACTAAAGTATATATTTAACGCTAAATTTTAATGTAGCATGAGTATGATATGTATTTTTGTCGATACTTTTGGTACTTGAAAACTGCAATTTTAGGTCCTTGAAAGTCTTTGAAAAGTCCTTGAATTTTGTCCTTTCAGTTTGCTATGAACCCTGACTGAAATGCAGTTTATTTGTACAGAGATCTGATGATAGCTGTGCTGGTGTTTTGCTGAGGTAGATTTGGGTTCAATGACGCTGGATGCGTTGGACTCAGTGTCGGACATTGACTCACAACCTCCAGAGTCGGTAGTTTATGACACACTCGGCCCGCCGACTGCCCCGCCGGCCGCCACGGCAGCATGGATGTCACAATACGCTGCTGCAGGCAAGCCATACACACCGTCATACATGACTCCCGGCATTGTACCACTGACAGGACACATTCCTACTGCTGCTCCTGCAGCTGCGGCGACTGCTTCAATGTACAACTTTGTCAACGATGCTATGAGTCTTGACAGTCTGCTCATTGCTAATGGAGCCGACACTGTACAAAGTAGCTCTGGTATGTCCATATGTCTGTGTCATTATGCAGACGTCGTAGTAGGCTGATTCATCTGTTTATTCATTCATCCAGTACAGGCTCCTTCACTCTAGAATGAAAAATTTGCAAAAGCCTGTGGAGCATAGTGTTTACCTGGGGAAGGAATGACTGTTGTGCAAGTTCTCACTTCAATAAGGCAAATTCACCAGGCCAATGTTACCAGGCAGGAAGAAACCTCCTAAAAATGATGTATAGCTTGTATATACGTGTAAATACTCGCATGCGGCTGCAAGATCAAAGCACTCTGTGCACCGTGCAGTTGGTTGGCGAGGTGTGGCCTGATTCCGTGACTTTCTGAAAAGTTTGAATTTAAATTCCACAATTTTTCATCATCTGGGTGCACCCTGTCCACTATGATTAATTCTTTGAGTTCGTTGTTTTGTCACTTTTACCTGCTACTTTTGTATAAGCATGTATTTGGTGTCGGAAATTGTAGTCTTGTATAAAGCGCCATGTTGGTGCATGCAGAGAGCATAGAGTCTGTTCAAAGTCAAGTTCGGGTCAGCAGCAAGCCAGCAGCTAATGACGTTAGTAAACTACAGAGTACAGTCGCCGGTCAGACAACTGGTCTCGTCATGTTACCGTCACAAGAAGCAGCATTGAAAGCACCGTTGACTTCATCGCCAGTCAAAGAGTCTGATGTTCTTACTGATCGCGAGCCAGAAACCAGCCAAGTCCTCACCACCTGATGACTGAATGATAGTTCTAGTAATAGAACTCACTGATAGTCTACATTACAGTACGTTATTTTTAGAATACTTTGTGTTTGTGCCATACATTGTGTATTGTCCATATTGCTTTTTGTATGCTTCACGTGTTCATCTCCCAGGAGACCAGCTGTTGACAGTGAGGTTTCTAATTGCTGTTGGTGCCTCTGTGTTGTGTCTGTGAGGTGTGACTTGTGAACTTACACGACAGTACTGCACAACCTCTGGGCTATGGGCCACATCAAGTCCGCAGTTGGGTTGTTATCTGTTGGCTCTCATCTACCAAGAGATAAATGCCAAAAATGTGATACATGAAATTTTATATGGTTTGAAAATTAATCATTTTTACTGTCCTCCTTACTTGCTTTGAGTGACAGTGTATCGCATACTTTCAGTTTCCAGTAAGAACACATCAGTAAGTTTGGTGGAATAAATAATACAATAGAATGTTTGTTATTTGTCATCATTAATGATGATAGTAATATTTTGCATTGTCATTTGGCCTGAGGTGACTTTTCAAGATCATGTGGTCCATGGCTTATGAACGTTGTGCACCACTGACTTACAGCCTGCATTTATGTCTTGTGTTTGTGTACGAACAAATAATTTCAGCTGTCGGACATTTGTGTGTAACTAATCAAGTTAAGAGCTAGTTATTTTACACAATATCAAGACTTTTTACATTTTGAGTTTGATGCTTTTGCATCAAGTTAAGAGCTAGTTATTTTACACAATATCAAGACTTTTTACATTTTGAGTTTGATGCAAAAGCATATGATCATGTTATTTTGTGTACCACAGTCAGTCACTGAGTACATCAACGCATAGGGAACAGTGGTAATATTACACATATGGGCATAAAGATGCAGCAATTTTCCGACTAACACTGCAAAATTTCCAACAGAATTCTGACGGGGTTTCAAACTTCCGACAGTGGTGATTATGAGTGCTCATCATTTCACCTGGACGCGATGCCACTGTAAAGTGATGTTGCGCATCATTAAGTGGTTAAGTGCTGCTGTACAATATCTTCTTTTATGATTTTTGCAGTTTTTTTTAATTTTCATGTGTCTGTTGCCACCAACAGGTGTATAAACTGCAGTTTTTTTGTACGTTAACATTCCTGTCTTTTTACAAATAAAGGTTACGAGCATGGCTATCTGTCAAAAAGAGGATATATACAAATAAAAACAGAACAGCCAGAAAAACCACAGAACAACTTAGCAATTTACATAACATTTAAAGTTAACCATGTTCAGAACTTGCCCCAGAAATCTCGAAGAAGACAGACCCATACTACCAGCAGAACAATGTGGTGCAGGGAGTCTACTTTCGAGCAATATAAGGTTCATGTGTACACCATGTCCAGAAAAAAAACATCCCGAACATTATCGATTGTCACTTGAAGAAAGGATATATATTTTTAATAATTTTGGTTTGAATATTTCTGGCACAACTGGCCATCAAATGATCATTCAGTATTCTACCTCACCCAATGTCTGTTTCGTCACTACCTGGGGAAACAGAACCAACAAAATATGAGTTGAAATGAACGAAAATACGTCAAAAAGCATCCTAAACATTATCGTCTGTGACTTGAAGAAGGATTGACAGATTTTAATAATTTTTGGTGCAAACATTTTTGACACCACTTGCCATCAAATGACCGTTTTAGTTCCCACCTCTCAAAATGTCTGCTTTTGCATTACCCGGGAAAACCCGAACAGGCGAAATAGGATAAAAATGCAATATTTCGTTGATTTTGCTTTCCCAGGTAGTGCAGAAGCAGATAATGGGTGTGGTGGAAAGTTGGACAATCATTTGATCGCAAGTTCTGTCAGAAATATTGGCGTCAAAAATTATTCAAATCTGATAATCCTTCTTTAAGTTACAATCGAAAATATCCGGGATGTTTTTTTTCAGACACGGTGTATATTTGCAAGATTGCTTAGAGGGGTGTCAAATGAAACTATTAGTGGGGTGGAGGAAAACAGTTTAGACACAGACACTTGTTGGTGATGAGCAAATCACTGTTAATGTATTGGTGCATTTCCGATGTCTTGATGGCTGTTGCATGGTATCTGCCGGAACCGATGACGTGTCACATTTGTTCCACATCTTAATTCTGTACCTTTTCCACATTAGTACAGAAGCTGTAATTCTCCCACGCATTCCAGGTTCATATTGATGCAGAAATGCTACGCTTCTTGTTCTTTCCAGTTGGTACTGAAGTTGTAATTCCCCACCTGAACCATGTCATAATTCCTCACTCGTTACATGTCTCAAACCCCACCCATTCTGTGACATCTCAACCATTCCACATAACCGTTTCCCAGTACAGACACATATAAAAAGAAACTTAAAGACACATATGACAACCACGAGACAAAAACAGCGTTAAAATGTATACAAAATAGTTTCTTGACTCGCACAAATAGTGACAGAATTCAGTTTTTTTCTGTTTGTAATAGGTAAAATTAAAATTGCACAATATAAAAGCAGCAAATTTCAACAAAGGCTGTTCCACATCACAGTTCCCCAGTAAAGGTAAGTAAGTGAGTGAGTGAGTGAGTGAGTAGGGTTTAACATCCCACCCGACACAGTATAGGTCATTTCGGGGACGGCGGCCTTTCCAGGCGGAATGCACACAAACACATAATAATGAAACATTAAGTTTAACCTTTACAGAAACACAAAATACAAAAAAACAAGCTAAACCTATAATTTTAAGAACTCCATTATACATGTGCATATGTAGTTAACATAATGGTAGTTCTAATAATCTTCCCTGTAAGTAAAACTGAAATTGCATGATACGAAATAAAGCACTCAATAGTAAAACACAATTGTCAGTACAGCAACAGCAAAACTTTAGAAATTATCAAACAACTGAATAGTACGAACCACGATCAGTGACATAATTCAGCACGCAATTCTTGATAAGCAAGGGTGTAGGAAAATGCAATACGAGCACTGTCAGTGTCAATCTATAGTACAAAAATATGACTAACGAAATGAGAAGCTCAGCTATTGCACAGACAGCAGCAAGCGGCCTGGTTAGTATGGACTGCGGTGGTTACCTTTCATCATTGTAATTAGCAAAACATCGGGCTTAGGTGGACGTCCTAACACGACTACTGGATTACAGGTCTTGCCGTCACATATGGTATGGGCTGTACTCAAAAACAAAAAAAACCCAAAATGGTGCAAACATTCATGGGACAACAATTTTTGCTCCAGCCTTAAGCAGATAGATCCACAAAATGTTGGCAGTGGACAACATTTCAATTACATGTACGTACACAGCAAATAACATTAAGCCACGCCAACGTGTATGCAGCCCAGCATGTGTTTTGCGAGTAGCTGGAATGCTGAGTGACTGCCACTTGACGCCTGTTCTCCGGAAAACCTCCCAAGATTATCCATCACAAAACATAGGCCAAAGTGAACGTAGCCGTATCTGCGTACCTTTTACATTTTCACCTCCAAAAGCCACAAGACAGTTTGGGCTCTATACATATAAGCTGGAAAATGTAATTTAACGCAAAATGACCAATCATGGTCATCCATTTTTGGGTCAGGAAATCAGGACTTCATGACTTTCAAGTTTTTTTTTTAAAACAGCACCACCACTTATGTGCACTGTTGGAAATATATCAGCAAATTAACCTGTCTGTGACTTTCCCATCTGAGATTAAACAGGCCGTTTGCACTGCCGGTGCATAGTGACATGGAACATTTCGGCAAAATATGAATTTTACTATTACAGTACACATGTTATAGTTCAGAGTTAGAAAATTCGGAGACATTCATTTCGTTGACACTAACCGAGTCTTGACTGGCAACACTGAGTCGGACTGCACTGGCCATACAGTAGCTGCTAAGTGTTGCTGTCTGGTTTGACAGCTGATAGGCAGCAAACGGATAGGACGATGATACACGCTGCTGGGGCATTGGCATGACACGTCGCTCAGACAGCAAAGTGGTTGGTGTCTCCCGGTCTCCACCATCAGTCAGCTGAGCAATGTCCCGCTGTAGATCCTGTATCTCACTGAGCAGGGCTTGCTGTGCTAACAGCTCCGTGGCAGAGCCGCCGTCGACGATCTGTACCAGGCTTAACCACCGCAGGTAGCACAGCGTCCACACGTGCAAGTCCGGAACGTGATACCTGAGTGGCCATATTGCTCCAGTCACTGACACTCGTGGGGGGCCAGTGGTTCCGGAGTGATGCTGCCGTTTGGATGCACTAGCACTGTGTGCAGGAAACGTCCAAGACGAGCTGCTGCCTATGCTGCCCCTTCTACTGGACCGATACAAAGGGTTAGAGAACAGGCTGATAGTAGCCTCATCAAACTGATTCTCCCAGTTCCACACAGAAACGCCGTGTTTGCAATGGTCCGGTGACTTGTGCCGTTGCTGAACGTGTGAAGTGGAATGCATAAAGTTTCTGAAGACGCCCAACGTTACACTGTCCCATAACGCTGTCAGGTAGATTTCGGTGAATTCAAACGCAGAAGGAAACTGCTGTAACAACTGCCAAGTGCAGTCCAGAAATAACAGGAAAGCCGGACCCTGCAATTACCACAATCAACATTAAGTATATGCAGCAAATATTCAAACTATAGGAACACTGAAGTACACTTAAAAGTGACTAAGTAAGAGATACGCTGAAACAGTATTAAGATTTTTTATTTGCTTTCTGAAACTTTTTTTGCTGACTTGCAAACTGCAATTTGTCGATGATGCATTTTAATACTGTAACATATGGCTACAATTAAATGAACAACTTTATTGAACTCTTTGAGGCATATGTTAACCAGTTATTTGATCTAGACTGCAGCTGAAAACCAGTGACTGTCGGTGGATTGATTTTCCTCCTAAATCTGGTCCAGTTCCAACACCAGATTTAAGGAGCAGAAGCAGAAAATCAAAATGTGCTACATCTCAATGTCAAAATAACAGTTTTCACTGTGTTTATACAGTGAATACCCAAAGGGAATGAAAACAGAATAGTTTTACAAAAAAACAAGCTGTCACTAGAATAGCTGACCGTACTGGTTGTACTGGTTATCTTCAAGGTCATCCAAGGTCGATGATTTTCATTTCATTTGAAAGCCAATATGCGACTTCCTATCAATAATCAATAGCAACCTAGGCCCTATCTCACACCATTTAGCCACAATATATCTGTGATGGACAACAGACAGAGGGACGACAGACGGATGACGGGCGAAAACCACAACAATAGCTCAACCGTTACTAAAGATGATGCATTTTAATACTGTAACATATGGCTACAATTAAATGAACTGAAAAGTTGGCTGAAAAGTTTACATTGCTTATTTGGATATCGGCAATATTCCAGCCAGCTAGTCAGCCTCAGCAGTTGATGGACATTCATGAGTCGCTGTGGCTCTTCTTGCATCATCTCATTGGCTCTTGACTACTCATGGTAGTCAAAATGATCTTGTCTCATCATCTCTTGGCTATACTTGTCTTGGTCAAGGAGGCAGGCAGGTCAGTGTTCGGCAGCAGTTTCAACAAAGAAATGTAACTAACATTGTGGGACCCATTCATCAGAGGTGGACAGCGAAATTACCTGTTCAGAGTCTTTGCTTGTGGCAAGCGCACACCGGTCAACAAACTGATGTCTGAGTGCCACCCATTCACGCTCCACAAGGTTCTCAAAGCCACACAGTGTCCTGCAGTGCGCATCGAGCACCAGCTGCACCAGACATGATACGACCGGAACATAATCCGTGCCTCCCGGTTCTGCAACGCACACACTAAAATATTTCAAAGACACAATATTACAAACTTACTACTACCTGTTTCAGAGTTTCCTATGAAACTTTGCTCAGAGTTTCTCATGAACCGTCTTCGACACTAAAAGGGTGAAAAGTCCTGTACTTGATAAACCACTTCTTACATAAGTCAGACTTGTGACGTGACCATAAGCGCTGATTGGCATGAGCTATTGATAATGCAGCACACTGTGCAGCCATCCATTGCCTGTGTCAGTAAACAATGAGACCTGCAATTTGCAGCTAGCAGATATACCACCACCCCAATCAGCCACACTAGGCCTTCACCCTGTAGCCCATGAGCTATTAACTCATTTTCCATCTTGCTGAGGATGAGAGGCTGAGTTGACCTGAGCACACTGCAGGTTAGCAAATTGCTCAAGGTTGCTTGCAAATGATCCGCAGTGAGAATCAAATCGCAACCTGAAAGTTACGACTCGAGAGCAACCACTAGATCATGCATACCTACACAGACAGTAGGTGTGAGCAACTTGCCCAGAATTGTTACTTGGTGACAGACTAGTCAGGATTCAAACTCATGACCTCTTGATCACAAATCCAATCCTCTAACCATGAGCCATCATGCAACCTCTATAAAAGTACATGCTCACAAAACTTCCTTTATATCTGCAAAATTAAACAGAGTAAGTAACCAACAAGCATAAACTTACAGCAAGAACAGTACTTGAATAGTACTTTGTATTTAGTTTTTTAGACAGTGTATCACTGACCGTGTAAAGTAGGTAGACTGCTGAAGTGGTGAGATTAACTAACCTCGCAGCACCACGGATTTGTCGGCATCAAAGTCTCTGACTACATTGTCAACAGCGGACAGCACACGGCTGACATGCATCAGCCACTGTGAGTCTTCTAAAAGAGAATACCACGCCTCGTCCGAGCTCCACAGGTCCTTCCCTGTCGCTACACGTTGCAACATCGCAAACAAACATGCTCAGATGATTCACGTACTACATAAAGTGTCGTTCACCAGCTCCCTCAGCTCATGTACTTGTTGGATACACAAATAAAAGGTAAAAAAGGTAAAGTCAAGTACTTGCTATAGTGCTTCTTACATGAGACGGACTCAAGACCAGAAGCGCTTTACAATCTTGAAAGTGGCAGCTGATTGGCATGAGCTAATGACACTGCAGCGCACTCTGTGGCCATCCATTGCCCATGTCAATGAACAATTGAACCCGCGGTTTGCAGCTAGCAGACACACCATAGCCCCAATCAGCCACAATAAGCCTTCACCCCGTAGCACTACTCATTTCCCATCCCACGGAGGGTAGGAGGCTGAGTTGGCGTGAGCACATAGTAGGCTAGCAACTTGCTCAAGGTTGCTTGCAAATGATGGCAGTAAGAATTGAACCGCAAGCTGAAAGTTACGAGTCGACACCAACCACTAGACACTTGCTCCTACACAGGCAGGTAGGTGTGAACAACTTGCCCAAGGCTGTTACTTGGCAGTGCATCGGCTGGGCATTGAACCACGGACCTTTCGGTCTCGTATCCAATGCCCTAACCACTGAGCCACCAAGCCACAAATGTCTCAGAGCAGAAATTATTTGTTCATAGACAAATACGAGTACATAAATGCTGGCTGTTAAGTTCACAAGTCACACCTCACACACACACAACACTCAGGCACCGACAACAGCTAGAAACATTGTCAACAGCTGGCTGGCTCCACGTGTTGTCAGTTTTTGAAATATTTTCTTATACACGAAAAATTAAAAATACACCTCTGATGTACAGATTTCAACTGCGCTGGCTTGCTGTTTTGAGACAATTACATGTCAGTCTAATACCGAATTAACAATGCAACCATAACATCACACAAGTTTAATCGGTTAACTATAGCAGCTGACTGAGTCAGAGAATACACAACACACTGGACGTCAGCTTACGTGGAATGCACAATGCCCACAGTTTGTCGAGACTGGTCTGCAGGTCCTTCAATGCTGGCAGCTTCACATCCACACTGAGGTCATAGACAGCAGGACGTCGACTAGCATGCTGTGTCAGGCCAGACATCACGTCGTCCAGTCTACACAATGCACCAGCTAACAGATAGCCACTTCATCATTATTATCATCATTGTCATCATAATCACCAGCGTTCCATCTCTGGGATAGGTCAATCGAGTATACATGGTATTTCATAAAAAGGCACCCTTTTTACGCACGAGAGCTAGCATAGCAATAGCGCATATTAGCTATGGTAATTCTGTCTTGGTGTATGTCTGTGACAACCCGGTACCGATCGGAGCCCAGGTGAGATAGAGACTTCCGGTTTTTACCGTATGATAGCATAAAGTCTCTGGTATTTTGTGACAAAATTTCATGCCACTGGATGAAGGGGGTCCCCACGAATGAGGGGGAGGAAAGGGGCACCCCGTAAAAAGCTGTTATTCTACTGTTATTGGCTCGTGTAACGTGAAAATGGCTGTAGATAGGCACAGACATGCTGCTTATCATAACAAGCACTGGTGACAAGCTTCTTAGAAATGTCAACATCGATGACCTTGAATGACCTTGAACCACCAAAATAGGGGGTTTTAGTGAATTTATCACGATTTTGGGCTCTGACATGCATTTCAAGAGTGAACTGCGCCGAAACGGTTGAAGATAGACCAAGACAACCTGCATATGAAATCATCAGCATTAAAGATAGATTTTAGCAATTTAAGTCCGGACCCTCTAGGTTCAAGCAGGCCTGTGCAAACGGATGTCAAAGAGGGGCTCCCCTCTTAAAAGTGGTTATTTATCTGCTGTTGGCTTGTCTAGCGTGAAAATGGTTGCAGATAGGCACAGACATGCTGCTTAACATAACAAGCACTGGCAACGAGCTTCTTAGGATTGTCAACATTGATGACATTGCTTGACCTTGAACCCTAAAAATAGGGGTTTTTTAGTGATTTTTTGGCAATTTTTGGCTGCAAAAGAGTGAACTGCAATGAAGTTGATGGAGATAGACCAAGATTACCTGCGAACAGGAATTGCTATAGGCTCTTGCACATCTCATGAGCATTAGCTCAGATTTCTTGTTCCTTCTTTCATAATTCTTTCATAATTTAGTCAAATGACGATCAAATTTTTACCAGATGCAGCTGAAGAAATACTAATTCAAAATATTTGGACAAGATATGGCTTTTAGTTAAATATTCTCTTTGCTAGTCGTGATGTAATGCTGAGGTCATAATGTGCTGCGAGTAAAAACTGGCTTGTTGCAACTGGTGCTGACAGACTTGCTGAATATAGCTGCTCTGCATCGATTGCAAACTTTATCTGGTTCATTGATGAGAAACTGTTAAAAGTTATACCACTGTAGCACCTTTGAGCAAGACAGTGCACCAGCACACTCCGCTTACGAGATGGATGATAAAGTTTGCCATCGAAGCAGGGTAACAACTGACAGAACCAGCTGCGAAAACCAGTTTGTACTCACGACACATTATGACGTCAGCATTACATCACGACTAGCAAAGAATATTTGACCAATGGTCACATTTTGTTAAAATATTTTAAATTTGTATTTCTTCAGCTACATCTGGTAAAAATTTCGTGCAAATTGATCACCATTCGACTGAGTTATAAAAGAAACAAAAAGGGTGCCTTTTTATGAAACACCGTGTATTTTAACCGACAGCTAGCTGCTTCAACACAGTTTACATCCATTACATGTTTCCTGTCCTCCCATCTCCCACTGGCTGGGCATCCATCAAGTCTCTAAGAAGTCCTGAAACAACAATCTCCAAAAGCATACCACCAGGACTAGCCCAACAGAAAAAAATAACATAAAAAAACATTGGTAAAGTGGTCTGCGCCTGCAGTCATTACCAGCCACCTGCACCTGCTAAAACAAATAAAAAAGCATTAGGAAGATGTGAGAATGAATCACAGCAGCATATTAGTCGTTTTCTTGTGCACTGACCATAGCCAAATGTAACACAGACAGAATTAATGAGGTGCAAACTAGAATGCTACTCACATTTTCTGTGGCTTTTCAGGGACAGTGTACGCCATGCGAATAAGTGAACAGTTTCTGTATGTGAAACTCCAAAGCTGCAAATATTTCCATTTATGAGCTTAGAATCATACAGCAGTAGCATCAAGCTCATTGTGGATGAATTAAAGGCCAAGTCGCATGAAAAACGATATTGGCTAAATATGTGTAGAATGTAATGCTAATTAATAATACACTGATCAGTTGAAATAAAAAAAATCGCTTTACATAAATTTCAATAAAAATAATGTTGTGCGAACAAACTGATGACATCACCTACTACGCTTTGTTTATAGTATGCATTGCAGCATGCGAAAATGTTTCACACCATGAGCTAGCTGTAGCGTCGATGCAGCGCGTGCTCAGAGAGGGGAACTCGCTTGCATTCCGGAAGCAAAAGTCGAAATCTGTCGGCAATTGGTGCAACGAAAAGGGCATAGAGTCAGCCTGTTTTTGGTATGACAGCGACATCTTGAAATGCAAACAAAGTCTTTTGCCCGGTACCGCGCTCCATCAACGCTGCTAGCGTTCAAATTCTGTCAAACGCTACATTGATGCTAATAGTTGTCTGTGACATCACAGTTTCGTCATATTTGTCCACTTTGAACATTATTTTTATAGTATAATGATAATGCTGGCAACAGGAAGGTTAATAAATATTGACAAATTAACATTTGATTAAGCCAATTAGCACTTTGTAACAGTTATGTAAACTGATGCAACTTGGCCTTTAAATTCTACATGTAATAAACACAGCAATCATCACTGTAAGTTGCTACAAAAGTGAAAATGAGACAGATCAGAATTTCCCAATATTGTAAACATCAAACATACAACATAAATACACCGATAAGACATCCTAGCACTAAACTTGCACAGTTTGTTGATTTAAACCCATCACAGATGCAGAAAACAGACGATGTATGCCCGTAGCTGTGCTTATGCAATATGTGCATCATTTTCATGAGATTTGTGGCATCTGCTAACCAACCCTTCACCTTTAGCACCAAAAACTGTTACTCCTGAACAGCAAAAAGCTCTTTCAATTATAGTTGTTCTGTGCCTTCTGTTTTCAAGTTATGAGCCGATACTGTCCTAACAGACAAATAGAAAAGACCATGTAATAATGAAAGCACTAAACACATGATGAAATGTAGAACACCTGGTGAGCAGTGTACAGACCACATACATGATGATACACTCAGCAACATGCACATATTATCAGAGCTCTTCAGAACCCAGTCTAACAGCTAATAATATGCAAGCAACCTCACTTACTGGAAAGCACATTTCTTTGGCCTTTGGCAGAGCAGCTCTGATGTCAGAATCACTCACAGACTTCAATATGACAAAATACTCCGGAAAACTGCACACAGCATAAGGTAGATTGCATTTAAATCAACAACGCTTTCAGCTACTGCAGAGAGATAATCTAGATATTACATTCTGAAGAGCCTTTTCACAGACATGGCTACAAATCTGCAAGCACATCATCACAGTGTGCAGTCTGATCAAAATTTCTGCTATTTTCAAAATGTCAACCACACAAATTGTGTGTTATTCACACATAACCGTGATATCCAGCACTACAGCAACTGCTAATGCGACTCCAGAAACATGCAAAACAACGACTCAGAGAACAATGCAAGACAGACCTGCTAGTAAGTTTGAAGCCGCAGTTCAGACGACAAACTTTAAACTGCCTGTCGGCTTTCAGTCGTCGCAGTTCAATCTGCCAGTCGTTCTCATTGCAGTAGTCCGTACACATCGCTGATCGACCTCCAGCAAAACAATGCAAAAAATGCTCTATACCATGATGTTCTAACAGGTCCACGTAACAGACACACAATTCACACCAAACCATGCTTTACACCATGCTGCCAACATGCAACTATCACCAAATAAAAAATACCAAAGCTAGATGATTAAATTTTTTTATAATCAGTAATGATTAAAACATTACCATAACAATTAATTATTGGTTAAAATTAACACCAGTTAGTGTGCAAGAACAATGCAGTTTTTATCAACTTTATAAGTTATTTAGCAAATCCACTAAGGCAGCAATAGATCGATATTATCATTAGTATAAGCCTAAGTCTATGTTTTATGCAATCACGTTCTTCAGAGAAAAAGATTATTGTTTTTCAAATGCTTGCCATAGTATGTACTTTATAATGTATCTGTAACAATGTGATTTTAATCAATAATTATACAACATAAATTTTTAACAATTAACTACATGATTAGCTGTGAACTTCACAACTCTAGAAATATGGACATAAAATAAATATAAAAACTGCTGTGCATATCAGTTTGCTACAACATCCTCACTCGTTTAAAAGCAGCAAAAGGGCAACAGACAGCAACTCACCGGACCCAGTGTTGGCAAGCTCTGCACGATAGTAGTAGCCAAATAGCAGATCACTGCGCTGTGGAAATGCATGATGCAATATGCTGTTCACTGCCTGCCAGTACAAATACAACACCGCTGTTGCTTCACTATAAGTTACACAATCTCTGGGGCCGTATGCATAACAACGTCTTAGTTTACGCCAAGACTATCGGCTACGTCGGCTACATTGGAACTAACAAGTCCGAGACTAATCAACGAAGTTAATCGGCATGCAAAAAGATGATGTAGCGGTCAGACGAGAATGTCTCGACGTAGTTGATGTTGGGTAATTTCATTTTGGAATTCCCTAGCATGAAGTCGCCCATTCTTGCGCTGACACATGCATGCGCTGGCAAAGTTATCGTCTGCTCACTCTTCCGTAGCCATGGGCCATACATTAATATTCATGACGCCTATGGCCGTATGATAAGCTAATATAAGCTAATTACAGCAACACAGGCAGTAGAAATGTGCAACGCAAAAATGTGCGAACAAAATCAGGCAACAGATATTCTATTCCTCAAGTTTTAATACTAGAATTGTGTCAGTAATGTATACTGACTAGCCATAAGTGTTGTATGACACATGATGTTCATAATTTTGTTGTTAACAACTTATTTACGCCAGACTAAACCAGTTATGTCTGGTCGCGAGCGAGACTAACTTTAGTCCATTATTTACACCCAAACTAGCAATAAGTTGCAATTATGCATACCAACTTAACAGTTAGTCCGTCATAACTAAGATTCAGTCCGAGATATAAAGTTACGACATTGTTACGCATATGGCTGCTGATGTGCTTCAACAAACACGGCAATTTAGCAAACTATTATCAAATTCTACCTACTGACAAATCTAAACTCACAACCAAACCAATTATTTTCCAAACACTCATCTGACCTGCTACCAGCAATGCTAAATCATGATTATAAAAAGCTCTAGAAACTAAACTATTATTGGCTTGCAATGCTGCAAGCTACAAGCAACCCTTATTGTCAGACACCATGTCTGTGGCTGTCTGTTGTCTTTGTCCACAGTACAGCTTGTGGTGCATACAACAGCTATGCACAGTGTAGCTGCCATGTTGCCTACCGACTTGTTATTATTAATTATTACTGAATTTATCACTAAATAGAAGCAAACAATTCACATATACAAAACAGCACAAATGATTTTACTGAAATAAGCCGACAGAACGAATTGACTGCCTTTATAGACAAACCCACATCACGTGACTAGGGACCAACTTAATTCACGATTTCACGGCCGTGACATTTTCCGTGAAATTGACCTCCTTCCGTGAAAAACGTTGATTTTCGTGAAATCCGTGATTTTTCGTGAATTTTAGCGCTTTTAGTTTAATTTATGACAATTCCAGAGTTTTATCAGCAGCTTTTGTACAGATGTTGCTGTTTACCACGTGTCGCACTTTAGCACTAAGTAGTTGGCATGACTGTCTTG
>Ga0209367_1004103_pt1 | contig 20018 bp, 9 predicted proteins | sample WorMetLIZISLAND2_FD_187412 | JGI IMG/M metagenome (GOLD analysis project Ga0209367, IMG submission 187412) | Marine gutless worms symbiont microbial communities from Max Planck institute for Marine Microbiology, Germany - Olavius geniculatus... ...
GAAATGCGACCTTTGGAGTAAAGCTCACAGGTCTCAAGAAAGTCAAACATTTTATTCCATTTATCATGATCTTAGCTAACAGCCTTCATAGGCTGCAAGACGAGGCAAGACCATGGGCTCGCGGAGAAGCCTATAAGCCCCGCCCACTGCTATGATAGGCTGCAAGACCAGGCTATAGGTCAGAACAGTGGGTCTATGTTTTGTCCTATAGCCTGGCCTTGCAGCCTATCATAGCCCTAGATTATAATTAGGCACACGGAGAGGCCCATAAGCCCCGCCCACTGTTCTCGCGCATAGGCTAGCCTGGTCTTACAGCCTATCATAGCCCTAGATTATAATTAGGCACATGAAGAGGCCCATAAGCCCCACCCACTGTTCTGACCTGTAGCCTGGTCTTGCAGCCTATCATAGCCCTAGATTATAATTAGGCACACGGAGAGGCCCATAAGCCCCGCCCACTGACCAGGCTACAGGCCAAAACAGTGGGCGGGGCTTATAGGCCTCTCCGTAAGCCTATTTATAATCTACTCTCCCCCCTATAAGTGACGTAGATGCCGAATTAATCGATAGCAGACTTGCAATTTTGTTATATTTTTCAACTTTAATTTTATTAGCTTTATAACCTGTAAAATCGGACATTCTTAGGGGCGGCGATAAGTGTTAAAAATGAGGAGGCACGTGTCGAAGTTGCGTGGGTAGAGGCGACAGGCTCGTTCCCGACTGTGGGTCTGGGGGAGGGTCGTATATATGCTTCTTAGTGGGGTCTGCCGCTAATAGTTTTTGTGAATTTTAAGCCTTATCCAGGCATTTTTGATGATGTTTTATAATCATAGGCGTAGCCAGTATTTAGTGATTTACTTTGAAAGTGCACTAGCGGTTTACGTTTTACAAGCCTCTGAAATGCCAATGGGGTTTGAAGCGAAGTTTCACCGCCAAAAGTTCTTGCAAATTTTAGGCTTTTCAGTCCCAAAAATAAGCTTAAGGAGATACTCTCTGTTGCTTACCGCTGGCCCTACAAAATGAGAAGATATGTGCCTTCGTGCCTCGGGGGAATCGCGGCCTATATAATGACGTCACAAATTCAACATCGGACATCGGCTCAAACAAATGCTGCTCAGCTCAGCTCCAACATTTTGCGGCTCAGTTTTTGCAGTTTCGGCTTTGGCTGCCAGCTCTAGGGGCCTACTTGCAAGCTGTTTTGCAACTGCTTTTAAATTACATGTTTGACAGTTAAAGTTTATGCCGTTATTTTTACAAGAGAAAGATGATGTGTCATTATCATCATGAAGTAAGTTTTTTTTCAAAACGTCGTGTAGGATGTTATTTTAGCTACTTATTAAAAAAATTTTTCTAGCACACTCAGCAGTTAATTTGCAATGCAACGTTCGACAAAGATATCTCATCGCACTCAGTATCTTCGAAAAACAACACATTGTTATGCAAACACTTAGCAGAACTTTAAAGATGCTATTAGATTTTTCAATGAAAACGTTATAGCTAATTTACTACTGAGTGTGCGAACAAATGTGTTTTGATAATCGCTCGTTGCTTGCTAATAATATTAAGTTAACAATTATGGAATCTTACTTTTTATAGACTGTATGTCAAATGGACATCGATACGCTGTCTTGAATTCAGGTACTGTACTTGTTTAGCCCGCTATGTGCCGAATTATTTTATTATTCACCGTCAAACTATTATAACTATGTGTCTTATATGTAGTACGCTGGTCCATTGAATGAGTTAACGTTAACGTTGTAGGTAGTCCAACGGAAGTGAAAATGGGAATGTGGATCAACAACATCGCATTCCGTGAATCGGCAAGTTATACCCCGTTTACACGATCTAACAAACGTCCAGCAAATGTATTCAAAATACACGTGCTAACTGCTGGACGTTTGCTACTATAGGCTATGTTATAATGGACGAGTTAGCTGGACGTTTGCTGGATCGTGTAAACACTCTATTACTAAACTTCGCACTTTCTAGTTGCTACATAAAATGCCGATTAGAAACTCATTAGGCATATTAATTACATAACCAGCGAAATAGGCCTATCACTTTTTTATACAATGCGATATGATTACTTAACATAACGCGTAAAAACACATTGTGTTCACACTTCTGACACTTTGGCTGGCATTTCGTCAAGTTGTCCATTTTTTTAAATGCCTGTAGTGAAATTGCTGGAAGTGTTGGCCCACTATGCGAACACAGGCAAAAAGACGCTTTCTCTATTTATTGACATCAGTATCCATAAAGTTCTGCTCCAGACCAATCCATGTTATACCAGTCGCTTCTTTAGGCCTACTTCACAAAAATTCCTAAACTTCATCTGGCCTGCTGCGTGACAGTCAAACCTTGTAATAGACTGGCTGTTGGGGCCCACAGATTAGGATAGATGGAATTTATCGACGTTTTTTTTTATTCATTTCAACACATATTATGCTTGATCTACTTTCCCCAGGTAGTGCAAATGCAGACGTTGGGAAGGTGGAAACTAAAACATTTATTTAATAGCCAGTTGTGTCAGAAATATTTTTGCCTAATATAATTAATATTTGCTAATTTTTATCCAAGTTACGATCGATAATGTCGGGAATGTTTTCAAGTTTTTTGTTTATTTCGACACATATTTCGCTTGGTCTGCTTTCCCCAGGTAGTGCAGAAGCATACATTGGGTGAAATAAGAAACCGATCGGTCGTTTGATGGCAAGTTGTGTCAGGAATATTAGTATCGCAAACTATCAAAATCTGGTAGTTGGTTTTCAAGTTACAGTCAAAAATGTCAGGGATGTTTTTTTGAGACACAGTGTAATACACGGTTAATCGCTGGATGAAAGTTCAGAAAAACGGTAGCGTTAACAGTCTGAATGGCAGTGGTTGAGTATCATCAGAATCATTGATCAAATAAGACAAGAAATTGTAGATAATGCTCACGAAACGCGCGAAAGCCTATGGCAGTTCCGGTTCAGTAGTTTAGCTGAAAATTGGGGTGTTCGCGCTAAGTTGATATACAAATGCCAAATTCCTTATCTGGATCGCGTACCGGTAACGATAGTTCCGTGGCGTCATCTTGTGAATGATATAGACTTGTGTCTCAGCCCGAAATCGCCAAAAGATCCATAAAACCTTCTATTTTGGCGTTTAAAATCATTCAAGGTCATTGAATTCGGCGCCAATCGAGAGCCAGTGTACGACTTCCTATTAGTGATTAATAGTAACCTAGGCCCTATCTAGCACCGTTACTGAGATACAGCGATTTATTGGCCAAAAATCGCAAATTTTGCCCACCCACTCTCATTTAGCGCCCTCGTTCGGAATGACCCTCTTCGAATTTATGGAAAAGCTCTACGGTTTCTGAAACTAGAGTCTTCCAGGCACCCGACGGTGAAGATTTGGTGATCATAGCTTGCACCGTTTTGACCGATTTACCCGTGTGACGGACAGACAGACAGACAGAGCTGACTGACGGACAGAATTACGATGGCTAAGACGCGCTGAAAGCAGTAGCTGCTTTTGCGCGTAAAAACTAAGCGCTTATTTTTTCACAGTTTATCATTATCACCAAATGCAAAATTGAAAAAAATTACTGATATCGTACCACCACATTTTTCATAAAAATAAAAGTGTCTTACTTTTCACGCGCGAAAGCAGCTGCTGCTTTAGGGCGTCAGCCATCGCAATTCTGTCTGTTCGTCTGTCCGTCTGTCTATCCGTCTGTCACACGGGTAGATCAGTCAAAAACGGTGCGAGCTAAAATTACTAAATTTTTGCCATTAGCTGCTTGTAAAAATTTAGTTTCCGAAACCGTAAAGCTTTTCCATAAATTCGAACGGGTCACCGCGAACGAAAATGCTAAATGAGAAAAGGTAAAAAAATTGCGATTTTTAGCCAATAGATCTTTTTACCTTATCTCAATAAAGAGGTGTTTACACGATCCAGCATGCATTCAGCTAGCTGGTAGTTCTATGGTAATTAAAAGGACGGGCGGGTTGTAACCACAGATTTAAATATTAATGATATTATGTATATTGGAAAGCCTATATAACCCGTAGGCCTATCAGCTGTGGACTAAACCTAGGCCCGCCTACGGCTTAGCCCACAGCTGATAGGCGGCGGGGTAGGCAGCTGATAGGCTGATAGGGGGCGGGGTTCCATCAGGCCAGCTGGATGTTTGCAGAAACTTTGCTGGAAGTTTGCTGGATCGTGTAAATACCCTATAACGGTGCCAGAGAGAGCCTGGGTTACTATTTAATCACTGATAGGAAGTCGTACACTAGCTCTCGATTGCCACCGAATTCAATGACCTTGGATGACTTTGAACGCCTAAATAGTGGTCTTTAATCAATTTTTTGGCAACTTCTGGCTGCGAGACACATTTCAAGAGCGAATTACGCTGAAACCGATTGAGATAAACATGGAGAAGCAGCGTATGAAATTTTCAACATTAAACGTAGATTTCGACGGTCCAAGTCTCGATTTTCTAGGTTTAAGAAAACCTGCGCACGAGGGCATCAAATATCGGTGCCCCCGTAAAAGTCGTTGTTTTACCGTTGTTGACCAGTCTTTCACGAAAACTGTTGCAGATAGGCATGGGCATGCTGTCTATCACAACGAGCACTAGTGACGAGCTTTTCAGTCGTATTAACATCAACGACTTTGAAAGACCCTGAATTTCTAAAATAAGAGGTTTTTTTATTGATTTTGCAATTTTCGGCTGCAGCGCACATTTCTAGAATGAACTGCGACAAAATGGCTAGAGAATTAAGGACTGACAGTTTGCGAACAGGAAATGCTATTGTCTTTCGCGCGTCTCGTGAGCGTTAGCGCAATTTTGTTGTTATGGTCACTGTGTGTATATACTGTGCAAAATTATTATCAATAAGATTTTATCTGCTAAACACCGTATTTCGTTGATTCTGCATATTATTTCATATTGTCGTAATTCAGCTTTTTCGCTGCACCAAATTAACGTAATAACAGAATTGGATTTGGTGAATAAACGCAGGAGGCGACGATCACGATGTACTTCAGGCAGTCGTGGAATGATCCACGCCTTCAGTTCCAGGACAGCGAGATTCCGAAAATCAGCGTCCCCGGCGGTTGGAAGAAGTTCTGGGTCCCGGATTCGTTCTTTCGCTATGACCTCGGCTCATTCGTACATGACGTGACTGTGCCGAACAGACTGTTGAGTCTCAGCAACAACGGTGACATCTGGTACGTCATCAAGTAAGTCAAATCGCATTTCTCATATTTCACAATACAACACATTCTTATTTGATTTAATGAGAAAGGGCCGCAGCCACTAACATGCCACAATAAAATAACAGTATACATCAATAAATGTCACTGGTAACACAATACAACAATAGGTATACTAGAAAAAATAAACTTTGCAATAACTAGCCAAGAATGTGAAAGTAATAGATCGTTTAAAGCTATTTAAATTAGAAAAGTCAGTATTGTCAGCTGGCAAGTTATTTTCGTTTTTATAAAATGCGCTGTTCAAATGCACAGTACAACGGTGAGATAATTCTAAAACAAAAAGCTCAGTTGTCGCTAGGGTGGGCCGACCGTACAGTCTATATCCGAAGGCCAGCGTCCGATTTCCAGTCGCGGAAAAAAGCGATTTCCCAGGGTGACTACGACACGTTATGGTGACGCTACTATATCAATCGCTACAATCATCGCTAGGATACAATATGCTAATTCGTCGCACACGGTTGATGGCTGCAGGTAAAAACTTTGCATTTAAAATTGCGGCCAAACCGCTGCAGATAGAGACATATTTTCTATTATCAGCCTATATAACTTTTAAAACAAAGGACAAGAAAGTCAAAAGACGTTATAACAAAGACAAACAACAATGATTTGATTCAAAGGCTAGTGAAGCAGAAGAAGCTGCGAGCAAAAGAGACCACAAGTCGTTGTACAGGATTGTGAAGGAAATCACAGGCCAACGAATGCAGAGCCAGCAGATAAAGATGGCAGATGGAAAACTCGCAAGGACACATGACGAGCTAGTAAACAGATGAAAAGATCATTGCTAGGCTGTGCTCAACTGCCCAGAACTCACAACAACACTTGACATGGATGACACCCAAACCAGTGTGCAGCTGCCAATCAGTGTTGACCCTATCTCACAGGCTGAACGGTAGTTCAAGCCATGTGTTAACTACGACTTCTCTTTCCTATTCGAAAGCCAAAAATTCGACCCCCCACAGAATCAAAATTCCTGATCTGCTTGAAACAAAATTTGGCACGGTTAATTACGTCGGTTAGATGACTTCTCATGCAAAATTTCATGTAAATCTGCACAAGGGGGCTTCTCGGCAAATAGGTGAAATATACGCCGAAATTTTTCTAGCTATACATCACATACCTTTTTTTTAAGAAACTAACTTAATTAGGACCTACAGGTCAGACCTTTCGGCGGATTTTTGCGTGCGATGGCTCAAACGACGCGGTCTTGAGCAAGGATGAGCCTTTTGGGAATTAAAAAATTTGAAATAATTACTTAACGCATTTATTTTAAAAAATTCCAAAAATTACAATGGAGCCTATGGGGAAAATTAAACAATTCTTAAAACGGTCATAACTTTGGCTGTGTATAAGATAGAGTCGTAATTTGTGGTTCTACGGTATGGTTTTCGAGAATGGCCAGTCTAATGGTGTCATTTAATTTTACCCCGGACCCTCCCTGGTTGCCATGGCAGCGAAATTTGAAACAAAATGGGATATAACTTGACTTGTGTAAGAGATATCTGCGAGATTTTTGCGTCTATAGGCAGTTTTCGAGGATGGGCCAGCGAATGCTGCCAATAGAATTTTACCCCGACTGACCCTCGTTGCAATGGGAACAAAATTTGGGACAAAATGGGCTATAACACGACATATGTATGAGATATCTCCGAGATTCTTGCATCTAACAAGGAATTTTGAGGGTTCAGCAAATAAATAATTTTAATAAGTCTAACATGGTTGACTTTCGTTGCCAAGGCAACGAAATTTGTAAAAATTTTTGCCAAAAATTAGCTAGAACTCGGTTAACTACGAAATGACATCAAACTTTAGTTTGACTGCACTTTATAGACGTTTGTGGTCGGCCATTTTACGCAACGATCCAATAACTGCAATAATGCGATTAGTTAAATTAGCGTTATTGAAGTGTTTTCCGCGCCTATATTAAGATGGTGATGCGTGCAATATTAGTTTGTTTATTTATATGGCCATTTCGCAGATATAAATAAAATTTTGTTCAGTATTGTCAGCAATGCAGGCCAGCGGTGACGTCATGCCTGACGAGTGTCGTCTGCTTTGTTCAGTCACGTTCCTCCCGACTCCGATTGATATGGACAACGCGATTGGCGACGTGTCTACTCAGATACAGGACTGCAGCCAGAACTACACCGTGGGTATGTACCTTTGGTTTACCAAATGTTGGTAGTAAAAAACAATAAAAAGTTTATATACGGAGAAATAACACACACGCTTACTCACTATGCTGGTACACATGTTACATGTTACAACAAATGCATCAAAAAATTTTTTGGTTTCTGTAGATTGGATAGTATGACTCAGATCTTGATTAGGTTGCATTTGTCTAGTTTTGACACGCTCTTACACAATGCTAGAATCTCATTTGATAAACAGTGTTCTATCTCCAGTAATTGTCTTATTCGGTACTTGGCTCAGCTTATGTCATATGCTGGTTTTTAATGCATTTCTTACTGTTCATACTACATTTTTTTTCTTTTATGTGTATTTCTTTTATTTCTGTGTTTTTGTGTTTTTATGTGTTGTTTGCTGTGTGTGTCAATGGTCCCTTGTGGACTGATTTTCAAATAAACGGAAATGGAAAAAAACATGCAGCAGAAAGTCAATGTGACCATCGCTTGTACTGTATATATGCAGTTTAATTATCAATCGCATCAGTCGTACATTCGGTGTAGGAAAAAACTTAGTAAAATAGTAAGTTAGTAAGTAATAAGTAATAGTGATAGTAATAGTAAGTTATATCAGCTTGAATCAAAAGACACGGTTGTACCGTTTTGAAATTATACGGCAACGACTATGATAAGACAGGATGCTTCAAATGTTTTGGACGTGGATTTATGCAATGTTTGCGTAGGCCTATTTAAAATATAGCCATGCAATATATAACCTTGTGCGGAAAAATCGATGTAGATGTCAGGCCTACGAAAAAGCTTATTTGGTTAAATTAAATCCATTCTGCAAACGATTTCTGTAGTCAGCTACTCGGTCTCCGGGTGCGGTATGTGTCCACTATGTTGCAAATGAGAAATGCTGCCTGTGTTTAGGTGCATTCACGTGCCTCAACTTTGAACTTACGTTTTAAACCACTCGAGGTTAGTGTTCTATTTGCTTGCATTGTAAGATATGATAGTCTGCAGGCCAGCGTTAGCTCTAAAATCGTGTTTGAACATGTCAAAGGGCGGCAAGTGTACATTATACAGGGTGTTCCAAAAAAACGGATACTTAGTTTTATTTTTGGGATAACTTGGGTAATTCAGCACCGATTTTAACCATTCTTTCACTGTTACAAGCAGAAATTTATGGCGCGTAAACGTAAAGTTCTTCCGCTCACCGCACCTTTATTGTGTGACCACATTACCTAGCAAAACAAACACTACTGCTAATATCAGAGTTTATTCTGCCCATATCAAACGATTTATTTTAAAAATTATTACTGGTAAACAACGTGAATAAACACAATATGACCTAACAATGACGCCACAAGGCACTACTGCGAATAAGTAAATAAGCTTTTTTATGCGACGAAATTGATATGTGCTGCCTTTTCTTCGAGACCACTGTAGCTTTGACAGTGTTTGTTTTGCTAGGTAATGTGGTCACGCAATAAAGGCGCGGTGGGTGGAAGAACTTCACGTTTACGCGCCATAAATTTCTGCTTGTAACAGTGAAAGAATAATTAAAATCGGTGCTGAATTGCCGAAGTTATCCTAAAAATAAAACTGGGTATCCGTTTTTTTGGAACACGCTGTAGATGCATCTTTCATAAGTGTGGCACACGCCACCCTTTCCTTAATTATGTTCTTGTTCAAACATTATTTGCGCTGATTTTGTGCTCCACAGTGTGTTTTGAAACTACAATTTTGGTTAATATTGCATGTCAGGGGGCTAAGCGCAAGCCCCTTAAATATGCCCATATTTTCCTTTTTAATTAACTACTTTCATATATTTTACATTGCATTTTTTGAACGCAAATGGCTCCAGCTGTTAAAGCTAGCAACGCAGTTAACGCAGACTATCAACTGCTGTATATTATACACTGTGTCTCAAAAACATCTCCGACATTTTTGACTATAAGTTGAAAACCAATTGTCAGATTTTGATAATTTTTTTAAGAACATTTCTGACACAACTTGCCATCAAATGACCATTTAGTTTCCAATCTCACCCAATGTATGCTACTGCACTATTTAGGGAAAGCAGATCAAAACCTGAAAGAAACATCCTCGACATTGTCGATCGTAACTTGAAGGAAGATTAGCAAATTTTAATAATTTTTGGCAAAATAAGTGCTTTAGTTTTCACTTTGCCCAATGTCTGCTTCTGCACTACCTGGGAAAGCAGACCAAACATAATACGTGTTAAAATGTACGAAAAAACGTCGATAAATTCCATCTATTCTAATCTGTGGGCCCAAACAGCCAGTCTATAACAAGGTTTGACTGTCATGCAGCAGCGTGTCTACCATGTAAAGTTTAAGAATCTGTGTGAAGTCAAGAAGTAACTGGTACAGACTGGATTGGTCTGGAGCAGAACTTTATCGATACTGCTGTCAATAAATGGAGAAAGCGTCTCCTTGCCTGTGTTCGCATAGTGGGCCACCACTTTAAGCAATTTTACTGCAGGCAGTTGAAAAATGGACAACTGGATAAAAGTTTAGCTAAAGTTTTAGAAATGCGAACAAAATGTGTTTTACGCGTTATATTAATTAAGCAATTATATCGCATTGGATAAAAAAGTGATATTTCACTAGTTGTGTTTTCCGCAGGTAGTGCAGAAACACACGTTGGGTGAGGTTGGAAACTGAATAATCGTTTGATGGCAAGTTGTGTCTGGAATATTCCTACCAAAAATTATCAAAATCTGGTTATTGGTTTTCAAGTTACAGTCGAAAATGTAGGGGATGTTTTTTTGAGACAGTGTATATACATTATCCGTAGTGGTAATGGTCTTCAAATTGGTCGCTGCTTGGCAAATACCATAATGGTTAAATAATTTTCTGTCACAAATCAAGCGCTTCTCAGTTGATTTAACTACTCGTGTGTAGTCTGTCAGAACAGAATTATGCATTATTGTATTGTTTTTTGTTTGTTTTAAACTTTGGCCTATTTTTAGTGGCTTCGTGGCAGAGGATTTTCAAAAATGCAAAATTTGGGGCCGAAAAACCTGTTGAAATTAATTGCAAACATACTGCAACGTATCTTTGTAAAAATTTCTATCAAGTCATTCTGTATAATGTGTCACACTACTGGTTGTGCAGTGAAATATCTGAATGTTGTTATTTGAACAGTTTCAATCATTTGTTTTACGCTACTATTTTTACGCGCGAAAGCAGGTTCTGCTGTAGCGCGTCATAGCCATCGCAATTCTGTATGTTCGTCTCTCTGTCCGTCCGTCCGTCTGTCACACGGGTAAAGTAGTCAAAAACGGTGCAAGCTAGGATTGCCAAACTTTTACTATTGGCTACCTGGAAGTTTCTGGTTTTAGGATCCATTTTTCCATAAATTCGAAAAAGATCACCCCGAGCGAAGGCGGTAAATAAGAGGGGCTATGGAAAATTCGCGATTTTTAGCTAATATGTCGGTGTATCTCAGAAAATGTGCGAGATATAATCTAGGTTACTATTAATCACAGTAGGAAGTCGTAAACGCGTATTCGATTGGCATTGAGAGCAATGACCTTGGATGACCTTGAAAACCAAAATAGAGATTTTTATGTTTTTGGCGATTTTGGGCTGCGAAACACGATTCAAGAGCGAATTGCGCCGAAATCAGTAGAAATAGGCAAGGACAAGCTGCATATTAAATTTGTAGCTTGAACGTAGATTTTGACGGTCTAAGTCTCAATTTTCTAGGCTCAAGGAAATCGCACGAAGGCATCAAGTAGCGGTACCCTCGTAAAAGTCGTTATTTTACCGCTGTTGGCCTGTCTTTCTTGAAAACGGTTGCCGATAGGCATTGGGCATGCTGCCTATCACAACAAGCACTAGCGACGAGTTTTTTAGTCGTATCAACATCGATGAGTTCGAAAAACCCTGAACTCCCAAAATAAAACGTTTTATTGATTTTTGCGTTTTTCGGCTGCAGCGCACACTTCACGAGTGAATTGCGACGAAATCGCTGGAGATAGACTAAGACAATTTGCGAACAGGAATTGCTGTAGGCTTTCGCGCGTCTCGTGAGTATTAGCTCAAATTTCTTGTTTTTGTTGCTGTAGGTAACAGCTGACTGAAACACGACACGGCAAATGACACGTGCACTGTTGGATTCTACATGTAGTATACTGTTTAGATTCAAGAGCATCGATTGCGATAGTCATTGAACTCTGAGCTTTGCCGCTTGACTAGTAACTGATCGACATATGCTGCCTTGCAGTGGACCAATCATTGAATAGATTTCTGTGAAGTTATATCGTGTGTTTGACTGCTCCGACTGTGATATAATTGCACATTTCGCCAAGAAACGGAAACATGCAACAAGTGGTTTATACCAAGTTTACACGATCGAGCAAACATCGAGCAAACGTCGAGCAAATGTATCCAAAATACACGTACTAATTGCTCGACATCTGCTTGACGTCTGCTCGATGTTTGCTAGCATTCATTTAGCTAGCTCGACGAGCTATGGTAATTAGCATGCTAATTAGGAGGGCGGGCGGGTTGTAATTGGAAGGCCTATATAACACGTGATCAGCTGCGGGATAAACCTAGGTCTACATCTGAGCCAGAGGGCGGGGTTCCATCAGGCCTGCTTGATGTTTGTTCAGTGTTTGCTCGATATCTGCTCGACGTTTGCTTGATGTCTGCTCGATGTTTGCTCGATCGTGTAAACGTGGTATTATTGGCATAATGCTTAGGACGCTGCCACGCTGGACCTACGATTGAAAAGTCGTGAGTTCGTCTCCCAGTCAGGGCGCTAACAAGTGCTTACTAGCTGGATAGGTAGGCTACCAACACCAAAGTCAACTCAGCCTTCCATCCACTGCAAGGTAGGTAAATCGAGTACCCTTGCCCCCACTTGTCTGGCTAGGGTTGAGGAGGGGCGCGTTCACCTGTGTCGTGTAGCAGGTAACTGTGTGATTCCAGGTGGCAGTTAACGTTCCGTATCTCTGCGATGTTTTGCATCTTCAACTTGATAACTAGAAGCTGCCACCTGGCGAACACAACAAAGTCTCGTCAAAATTCGTTCACATATTATTGAGTTATCTTGCTAAGGTTTAAAACATAAACTTCTCGTCGTAGCCTAACACAATATGCAAAGTCATACGAACAGCGGCGTCTTGGATTAAAAAAAAGTAGTAGGAGCATTCAGTTGCAATTTGCCGACAGCTAGACAGCAGTAAAGTGTTATAGATCGGCACTGAACCGACATAGTTTTTTTAGTAATTACTAAACCGTCGATCGATGTTACCCCGATTAATTTTACGCAGCCAGTCAATACGGTAGATAATGGCCTTTCGTTTGTTGAAATCGGTGCAAGCTCGTGAACAAATAATTGATCTCTTATGCAGGTGAATGATGCAGAAAAACATCATGCGCTTAACGAAGGTAGACAGATAAGCCTACTGCTGACAGTAGAGATAGTTCCAGTGCAATTGGCCTACTCTAACAATAAGAATTTACTAACTCGTAAGCGAAAACCTGCAAGGTTGACAATGTGATAATGATGCAGCGAAACTCAGGGTAAGCACAATTACATCAAAATCTCGTTTAACAACTATACTTGCAAAGTAGGAGTTGGCGTGCTTGTAAAGAGCGATAAGAACAAGGTAAGTAAAGAAACTAATCAAAAAGATTACTTTACTGTAGACACTTACTGCAAGTAAACGACTATGCTTAACATATAAAGTTTAGTGCTTTTTTAGGCTTGCCTAGCCGACACGTTCGCAATTTCCAAATCCGCAGCGGGACCATTCCAGACATACTCGTAATTTCCGCAGTTTAATATTGCAGCCCTCGGGAATTGAGTGCCGTGAGCGCGGAAATAAATAAATGAAGAAAGAAAGAACGATGAAATGGCGAAAATGCAAAAGTGACAGAAGAGTTTCGCGAGCATACGGATAATGGTGTCATTGATGACAGTAGCATGCAGTTGCACAACGACCCTGATCAATGATAAATATATGAATAATAAATATAATATAGGCTAATAACTGCATGCCATGGTTAGAACCAGTAGTTGCTTTGTCACGTAGACTGTAGACACTGGACATCGCAAAATCGTTAGCAAAGGTGACTGGCATTTTGTGCATTTTTGAACTGAAATTATTGATATTCAAAATGAGAATTTTTTTCGGTCTAACTATTGATTTTTTCAATTTTTAGCAATATTTTAGCTTTTTACTATTTTCGACTATAACCTAAACAACTGAGCTCAAACTTCGTTTGTTTTGATTTGGTGCGGATATTTGTTGCACATTAAGTTGTACACACTGTGCAACAACACCGCAAACAAATTGTACACGCTGCTGCGAACGAGTGGTAGGCTTCAGCAAGTTGCACGGTGACTTGTTGCACAACGAGTTTAAGACAAATGAAAGTTTACACGATCAAGCAAACATCGAGCGAACGTCGCGCAGACGTCGAGCAATTAGCACTTGTATTTTGAATACATTTGTTCGATGTCTGCTCGATGTTTACTGGATCGTGTAAACGGGGTATTAATGGAGCTTGGGCACGTGTAGGCCTACGTGTACGTGATCAATACCATGGTACGGTATCATGAACGTGAACAATTAACGGTCGGTAGCTCCAAGTCGATAGGGCTTTCCGTGCAGTGCTTTTAGCGACAGGCGTGTGCAATGCGTATACAGACGGAAAAGTTTATCGCTCGTGCATTCGACAGTCTTAAATGACTTCTAGCTAAGAAAGTTAGAGGAAATGTAGAGGGGCCGAGTTTACCGGATTTGAGTCCAAAGTCGTCCACTTTGTATTTTTCATTATTTTATATTTCATGTATAGTTTTGTCGTTTGTTCATGTTTTCTGTTAGCTATGTGGTAAAGTAATCAAAAGTGAAATAAGCCTATGCGAAAGTCTTAATATCTTACACTAACAGCTTCTAATGGTAGTAGGTCTAGTCGCACTGGACGTTGCTTCCGACCGAAAAAAAATGTTGAGAAATAAATATACACGAACATGTGGCTAAAATTTTCTCGCTGACTGTCTGAACCGTGCATCGTTACAATGAACTTGCAAGCTTCGTCTGATAATAAATTTAATAATACTGATGTGCTTGCTATTTTTTTGATGAAAGTGCAACGCACACGGCTTACTAAAATTTTGCGTGTGTTGCGTTTATCATAACAGTTTTTCGCCATTCGCAATGTGACATAGTACATTGTTGTGTATTAATTTTTTAGCAGGTGGTTTTTCGTTGCTATAGCTGTGTGTCATTTCCGTTGTTACAATCGTCGTCGTTAAAAACAAGTGAATTGAGTTTTTGCGACACGCTGTAGTTACGATGTTGTCTTGCTGTTTTGCAGAAATAAAGTTTCTGATTTCGATATACGGATACAAGAGAATAGAAGGCTTGGCTCAGCGATATCAACAGATGCAAATTTCGACAAGCTGAAAGTGTGAGGCCAAACTCCACTAGATCGAATCGTTGTAGATCTGTTGACAACAAGTCGTGCAACAATTGAACAAGCTCTCTGACAACTCAAAATGTCATGGATTGTTGCTTAGATAACGGTCGAGCTGTCGGCATGGTTGTCGTCGTCTGTCACTCTGTCCGTTCGTCTGTGACGAATGTATTGTGGCTAAACGGTGCGAAATAGGGCTTAGGTTGCTATCGATCACTTATGAAAAAGCCAAATATTAGTTTTCAAATGACATGAAAATCGATAACCTTGAATGACATTAAAAAGTCATATTGCACTATGAAATGTCAATTGTGCAGTATTGTGGTTAAACGGTAATTCGTAAGGAGTTGGCGATGGTACCATCGGATAAGGCGCTAGCGACTTCTTATAGGCTGTCAATAGTAACCATGTCTCTATCTGCAGCGGTTTGGCCGCAATTTTTAATCGAAAGTTTTCAGCCAGCTATAAGTGGCCGTATCTCGAAAACGGTCAGAGATAGGGCCAAAATTACTATTAACCACTAATAAAAAGTGGCATATGCCTTATCAGATGAAATAAAAATCATTGACTTTGGATGACCTTGGAGGTCACTGACAACCAGTACGGTCTGCTATCCTAGCGACAGCGGGGCTTTTTGTTGTCGATTTGTTGTACAGAAACTTGTTGTGCACTTGCTCTATAGACTTTCGATTTGTCGTACAACAGGTTGCACAACAAAAATGCGACAAATCAAACTAAATGGAATTTGGATTTAAAACAGACATGCAGATGCACTGCTAGCCGTACACTGCTCTGTCATGGACGTCAATGCTGGTTGGAGACAGAACTTAGCGATACCTGGTGTTGTTATTTTCTTCACGGGACTGATCTTCTTCATCTGGCACAACAGTTGGTGCAATACCACTTCGCCTGACGCTGCAGTCCGTCCGCTGCCGATAACTGTTTACTCTGACGTCTGGTACAACGTAAGAGTCTTATGTTACCATATTAGGCGGTGCCATAGGCAATGTTTTAAGCCTATGAGATTCGTTCGTCTGTCCTTCCGTCGATCGGTAATGCGTTTTCTTATAATGTTGTAGTCGAGTTTAGTCTCAAGTTATTATAATGCTATTCTGTTTCCGCGATACTCTGTAGTAAACGCATTATTAGATGTCATTCAAACTTTTGTCTCTAGTGCAAAATGTTTCGGACAAGAACAAACTGTTTAAGTTCTGGGGTCATAAAATTAAAAGTCGTTAGTAAAAAACACTGGTACACGCGAGCCACCCGAGGAGTCACTTTCCGTATTGTCTTGGAATTTTCACGACTGTCTCCTTACTGTTAAGCAGCACTTGTTTGTATATAGACAGTGCTTAATGGTGTGTTTACATGATCCAGCAAACGTCCAGCATACATTTTAAATACATTTGCTGGAAGTTTGCTGGACGTTTGCAGGATCACGTAAACACTCTATTAATCGAGGGGAAACGCGACAGGACGTCGTTTCCCCACTTTTTTCCAAGACACTTCTGGACGACCTGGGAAAACTCTAATTGTTTAAATCTTTTTGTCATTATTTTCTGTCATCATTTCCGTGATAAATTGTCACACGAAAACAAATTTTGTGGCTAAAATAGACCAAATTTGATTTCGGTTGGGGCTAATTGCCCCAGACTCCGCTAAGGGAAGTTACGACGTTCCTCCAGATCCCCTTGTCGGCTGGAGACGTTAACACTTTTTAACCTTAGACCCCCTAAACGCTTTCGACGTGTCGATTTTGGCGCAGAAGCCTCGCTGACTTGTTAAGGCGCGTACAGAGCGACGTAACTGAACTGAATTGAACCAAACTGACATGATTTAGTTTTTGACCAACTGACCTATGGGCAAACAGTAATGCATTATAGTAGGGGCCTTTTAGCGGCGTCGGTGGCCTACGTGACTACGTTCATTTAAGCCCTACGCGTCAACCAGTGACCATTAGGCTCGCCCTGCTTCCCGTCGATCAGTTCGTCAAAAACTAAACGTCGCCAGTTCAGTTCAGTTACGTCGCACTGTACGCGCTTTTAGAATTTTTACTGCTTTTCGAACAATTTAAGCCATGTTTATAGGCATACGTAAATATACGTGTGGTTTGTATGCAGATAGTGCGAGCAACACAGCGGCGCAGACAGAAGCTACTGGCGAAGATGTGTGAGAAATATTTCCCGCCAGCACTCAACGAGACAAGTACACGACGACAGCGTCTGCATTATCCCAAGATGTACTCGAGCGACAATCAACGATTCCTCTACTGCATCGTCCCTAAAGTCAGACATTTAAACCTAATTATTTGCATTTATCATCGTTTTCAGTGTTATTTCTAAACGCTACTTGCGACACATATTTAGGGCATAGTCGGCAGAAAAGGATGTCGCACTTGTCACAGGATGCTACTTAAAAACAATCAATTATTATGAAATTATTTTTCTTTGACGGCGCTTCCGTCGTAAATCGAAGAAAATCTCATTTACTTTTTGTACGATGCACTTGATGAACATGAACTGCTAGAAAAAGATTTTTTAGTTTGCATACTGTTTTTCTGTCTTTTGTTTTATTTTGTTTATGCCCGCTGTATTTTCCTATGTTTTGTTTTTAGTGTTTGCATTGTTTGTTTTGTGTTTGTGTTTGCTTTTTACATCGTTTGTTTTTGTTTTGCTGTCGCCATTGCGAAATATTTTTTTTTATTTCTGGCCATCAGGTTGCGTGTACGAGCTGGAAGCGAGTGTTATCACAAGCGAATGGAGCTTCACCGGACATAGCGGTTCACTCGAGACAAGTCTATCGTTACGTCGACCTGTTCAGCAGGCTATCTCGCGCCGCCAGACGACGAGTTCTTGACGACTATTTCAAGTTTATGTTCGTCCGACATCCGTTCGAGCGACTCGTCTCTGCACATCACAATAAACTCGTTCATGCGAAGTATGATCCACCACATATTGTTTGTAAACCGTCATCAGCTGAAAAACATCTAATTTATTATCCTATATGTTTTCAGTAAATCTGTTTCCAGACATTTCTTAAATGACGCGGCTATATTATAACACACACATTGCAGTACAAAGTGCATAATGGCCATTCAAGATTACCCAAGATCGTTGATTTTAGCATCAATTGAAAACGCGAAAATAATGCAACGCCCTTAATGATCACAGTAATTTTTTTGTCTTATCTCGCATCTTTTCTGAGCTACGATGCCGTACTGGTTAAAAATCGCAATCTTTTCTTGCACCTTATTTTTAACATCATCGATTGAAACGATAGTTTTAATTTTTGAATAAGCATTAATTATCTTGGTAGCGAAGTCTTTCGCGAAGCCGACAGTTTATTCGTACTGGAACTGCATTGTATTTGTTGTGTTTTTCTCAGTAATCTTTTACTCAGCATATTTTAATCATATTACCGTCTTAGCGCGGATTTGTAGCTGCTGTACCATCATAATAAATGTTGATTTTCTGTCTGAAGTGAAAGTGAAATCTGTACGGGCGCATGTGTTGTAGTAACAGTCGGTACTTTCAGCGGATTGCTGCTGACATAAAGCGGAAATACCGGGCGGCGGACATGCGCAGTGACAACGACGACGAGCCGGTGACATTCAACGAGTTCGTTCAGCACATCATCGACCCACGGACGCGTCGACCACTAGATCGGCACTGGCGACCCTACCACCAGCTCTGCCAGCCTTGCCGCATCCACTACGACTTCATCGGCCACTACGAGGTTCGGATATGTTCAGCCAATATCTTTCGGTGATATTACTAACGCTCGCTCTGATGACTTCCTTCACAATATCAGGAACTCGAATAGACCCCTAAGCCGCTGAATTTAGCGGCCAAGCCGAATTTTTACAGCATTAGCCGAAAGGCCGTTATAAAAGTTCGACTAGCCGAAAAACAGCCAGAAAAAAAATCGGTTGCTGTAGCCACCGTAATTTTCGAATTTTAGCCGTAAATTTTTACTGCGTGCAATATTTTGGACAAATTCGTGCATGCTCTCTGTGGATAAACTTTACCGCATTTTATTTTTGTATGACAACTTTAAGTTTATCCTGTAATTTTGGGACATAGATGTGTTTGACATTATTGACGTGATTTTTGTCATGATTATTTTTTTTCTGATGGTTGATCGCAGAAGAAACTTAAACAGTAGATTTTGTCAACTAGTGTAAGTTGTTGTCGCAATTATTTCTCCACTTGGGCTTTGCCACAAATTAGCCAATTGGTAAACCGCTTAAATTATTAGCCGAAAAATACTTTCACCGCCGTTTTCCGGTTTAGCCAAAAAGCAGCCGTACATTTTTTAAACATTTTTATAAGCCAACCATAAATGTAAAAAAAATTCGGCTTGTTGGTCTAAAATCAAAGCACTGCTTCCGTGAACTGTTGACCTCCTACGCTTACCGTTCTAACAGTTTACGTGCTCGCGGGGCATGATTTTGTCGTGATTACGCGTAACACTAATATTCACAGACAGTCGTTTTGGGATAGATGTTTTTTTGCTTTTATATAAACTTACTTTGATTAATTTTATTTGGTTTTATACTTAATCACCACTGCTTAGTTCTCAGTTTATGTTTATGTGCGTCTGTCTTATTAATTGGTTTAAATCGCGTCACGTGACGTTAACAAATACGACTGTAGCCAGCGCACTGTTGCCCGGGCAACATTAAAGTCGTCACAGCTTTTTGTAATTGTTTACTTGTTGACTTGTAGAATTGTTTGGTTTTGAGGTATAACAAAACAAATAGTGACCGGCACCGAAGTCGTCATTGAAAATTTTATCCCCTCAATTGGTGAAATGTTGCCGTCGATCTTCGATCTCGAGGCAGCATTTTGCGAACTTCGGGTCAAAAATTTTTAATGATGACTTCGACGCCAGTCACTACCAGTGCGTTACTGTGTTGCTGTCACCAGACTTTGGCGACGGACAGCCGCTACGTGCTGAGTAGGCTGGGCATCCGTGACGTCCAGCTTCCGCAGCCCAGAGCTCGTCACAACTCGTCCGAACGCGTGGCGGAACTATTCGCTCAGCTGACGCCCGGTCAACTTCAGCGTTTGATCCAAGTTTACCGGCCCGACTTTGCTCTCTTCGGCTACTCCGCCAACGTTTCATCGTTGCAGGCTTAAACTGTAAAAGCGATCAGGGG
>Ga0209367_1004105_pt1 | contig 20017 bp, 10 predicted proteins | sample WorMetLIZISLAND2_FD_187412 | JGI IMG/M metagenome (GOLD analysis project Ga0209367, IMG submission 187412) | Marine gutless worms symbiont microbial communities from Max Planck institute for Marine Microbiology, Germany - Olavius geniculatus... ...
CAAAAGTCAGTTACAAACAATATGATTATAACGAATTGCAAGAACCAGCCTGAACATAACAGTGTATAACTTCAACACAAAGACATACCATTGTAAAATAATTCCTTCAATTTATTCTTAAATGTAGTTATATTTTGTACATGTGTAATATCTTCTGACAATTGATTCCACAAATTACAACCTTTAAAAGTTATTGCCATAGATTAATGAGGAGTAATTAAGGATGGGTTAAGGTTACAGCTGACTTGGAAATGCACGATAGCATTAGAAGAAAAAAAACGATAAGTAATTAAGGATTAATGAGTAGGCCAAAATAGAATTAAACAAAGATGAACGCATCATAAATTCTAACCGAATGCGGATTTTCTTAGAAGCTGCTGCTGTAAAAAATATTACAAAAGTTAACATCCTATTATTATTGCTTATATTTTTGGCTGACGAGAAAAAAGAAAAAAAATATAAGAATAGTCGACACCATTGCTGTGTTGGAAACATCTTTTTTAAATTGACGGTGTTATCTACCAGCTTCAGCTATTACAGCGGCTGAGTTCTTACCAAGCACAGTGGCAGCGTCGCCAGCCAATCGCAATCCTGCGACTTTCTCCCCTAGTATCTAGCATGCATTGCGACGATTCGTTTATAAAATAGTTGGGCGCTTATTTTATATAACGTAGTGTTGATTACAATTCATTTGTTTTCACTTACCTTATTCGCAGCATATTAAAATTCGTTTAGTTTTGTGGTATTCAGTTACAGCTGACTGGGAAATGCACGATAGCATTAGAAGAAAAAAAACGATAAGCAAATTACACGACAAGCGAAGAAACGAACGAAAGGATGAATAGATAATTAAATAATACTGACAAATGCAGATTACATACGCCTGACGATAAGTCGTGTGCTGGCTGAAATGTTTCCTAATTTGTTTCTTGCGATGCAAGTATAGACGTTGTCATCTTCTAGCGATGCGTTCTACAAAATATTTTTTCACGCATCTTAGCGCATCTTTCGTGCAGCGTAAGCCCAAATTCCATTACGCAGACTATCACCGAAACTTCCCCGCGGATAGTGAAAGTCGCAGACGCAAACAATGAAACGGGGATTCTCGGGACGGAGGAGTTTCAAACTTTCAAATATCCCAAATTCGTCTGTGACAAAGCAGACTCTGTCGGCGCCACTTTGTCGCAGACGTTGTCGGCGACAAAGTCGGCGTAATGAAATTTGGGCATAATACAGCGCCGTTTATTTCATATCAAAAATAAGCATAAAATTAAGCCTAGATCATACATACCATGAGAAATAGGCCTATATTTTTCTGGAAGATAAATTCAATTACAAAAATGCAGAATTTACGTCTGACAATATCGTCTATAGGCCTAAAGTAAATAAAACAAAACAGCGTCCCGCAAATGTCAGTTGGCAACCTCAGTCTCACCCTTTTGCTGAGATTGACTCAAACTCTGACGTGTGAATTCATACCATGGACGTAATCACTCACATCACAATCGCCTAAGTGAAATTCTTCATTAACTTGGAAGCAAAATGTCCCGCGTACAACGATAGGCCTAACTGGTAGCATTTAGCTTTAACAAGTAAACAAAGCAACATAACTCCAAACTGAACTAAACTGTCCTACAGCGTGGAAACGAGTCCTGAATTTTTTCGTGAACTGATTAACGACGTTTAACGTGCGTCTGTCAAACGGGTTCAACGCTCGATAACCACTGCGATCGGGTCAGTCCACTTCTCTTGTTATGTACACTCCGCGAACTGCAAATTTTTGCTTAGTTCGTTCGCCACAAAGTGAAAGAATGCTAAACTTGCAGTAGTTACAAACGTCGTTTTGTCCGTTTGCGACCGTGTCCTACCATTTCGCCTATTCCCATTCACTTAATCCTAATATTATTTCGTCAATCAATCAATCAATCAGAGATTTTTAAAATGGCCTAAGTAATATGCAAACTATTGATAAATCACTAGAGAAAGGAAGTTAGTCCAGGAAAAGTCAGAAAATGATTTTGTGACGAGAAAAGTATTGAGAGGCTGGCGGAAGGTGGACGACGATGACTACGGTTAGGGTTAAAGTTAAGGTTAATGATAAAGATAGAGATAGGGTTAATGGTCATGACCGGTGTAAGATTTAAGATTAAGGTAAGCGTTTGGGTTTAGAATCAGAATTAGTTTGAAGACTAAGCTAAAAAAATTAAAAGAAAGAAAATTAGGTAAAATGTGGGTACTTTACAGCAAGCCCGTCGAGAGGGTGGAGAAAGGGGATAAACTATCCCGGGCGCCTCGACGTTTGCGAGCTCCGCCGTCGCTCAGAAATATAAAGTACACCAGAATGCAACATTTAAAAAATTTTTTTAAAAATTCTCCCCAGAGGGGCCCGCGAGAATGTTTCCCCGGGCCCCGCTGTGGCTTTCGAGGGGCAGCAACCTTAATGAGCAAGTCTCCAGTAGCATTCACGACTAGTCGCTCTTGAGAGTCGGTCTGCTCACGAACAGATGGAAGCTCGCGGCTATCAGATGAAGATCCAGTTGTCCACGTGACACCAGGGATAGGAGTTCCGACCACGTTACACGGCAATGACGTTGACTGTGTTTCGGCTATCTTCACTGTCGGAGGAGGAGAGCGAATGAAACTTGGCTCTTCGGCTATAGACAAATTACGAAATCAATCAGTCAATCAATCAATCCGGGATTTTTATAGTGGTCAAAGTAGCCTAGTATACTGTTTACACGATCAAGCAAACATCGAGCAAACGTCGAGCAAACATCGAGCTGGCTCGTCTAGCTAATACCCCGTTTACACGATCAAGCAAACATTGAGCAATCACCGAGCAAACATCCAGCAAATGCATCAAACATACACGTCCACGACGTGTGCTCTAATTGCTCGATGTTTGCTACATGTTTGCTCGACGTTTGCTCGATGTCTACTTAATGATTGCTTGATCGTGTAAACGGGGTATAATACGAACTGCTGCAAGATTTACTCATTAAAGACGAATTAAATGGAGTTCAGTCCAGGAAATGGTCAGAAAAAAAGGAATTCTCAAACAGGTGAGATTTGAGTAGCTGACAGAAGGCGGATAAGCGACGTAAAGTCAATGTAGATATCCAAGATGCGATGTAAATAAAAACGTAGGCGAAAAAACCAGACAATTTTTAAACTTTGTATACTTAATCCGGAATCACTTGTTTTTAACGTTTAAACAAACCTTTTTTAACGTTTTAACTTTTTCTACAACTATGGTTACTGACCTATGACAGTTAGGGCGATGTTGGTGTAAACGTATCCGTTACGGTTGCTGACGTTGCACTGTATCACTGACGTGTCAGCTTTCGTCGCTGCGACGTAATCAATGACGTCATTCTCCACCACGTGATGGCCGTCTGCAGATACCGCGTCTGAAAATGAAAACAAGAAAGCCCAGCTGTCGCTAGGATAGACGCGCTACAGCGTAAATAGTTCCTGTTGCAGTACTGACCTTCAGGGTCATCCGAGGTTATGATTTTTATTGCATGTGAAAGGGCGTATGCGATTTTCTATCAGTAATTAATAGCAATCTCGGCCCTATCTCGCACCGTTTAGCCACAATACATCCGCGACGGACAAACGGACAGACGATCGACAGACAGATGACAACCGTACCACAGACGCAGCATAGCTGTACGCGTCAAAAATAGTTGAAAGCTGTTTTGTAATACCCCGTTTACACGATGAAGATGGCTCGACGAGCTGGCTCGTCCAGCTAACATATATAACTGCTCGATGTTTGCTCGATGTTTGCTTGATGATTGCTTCGTGTAGACTGTGCTTTACACCCCGTTTACAGGATCAAGCTGGCTCTACGAGCTGGCTCGACGAGCTGCTATACGTTAGCTGAACGAGCCAGCTCGATGTTTCTTCGATGCTTGCTCGACGTCTACTCGATGTTTGCTCAATCGTGTAAACGGGGTATAAAGAATGTTTGTTGAGAACAGATGGCTTGGTGGCGTAACGGTTAGAAGGTTGGACGTGTGATAAAAATGTCGCGAGTTCGAATCCCGGTCGGGTCGGAGCGTCACCTGCCACATGAAAGCCACAGTTTTACCTGTCACCCGCCGTGCTCACTTTAACCCCAGCCGAGCAGGCTGGGGTTAAATTTACGTACCCCGCAAAAATAGAAAACTAAGTTGACCTTGGTTTTGGTTGTACACTGACACGACCTGTCTACAGAGAGTTACCCATCCTAGAGGTAATTACCACTTGATAGCGAGTCAAACTGACGACCTTTCGATCACGAGTCGAACGTTTTAACTGTTACGCTACAAACGCACTTTAAAGTAGCCTATATACATGTAGCTCTGGTACTAAGAAAATTGTGTAGCTTGATGATGTAACGGTAGCGTGTCGAAGTGGTGACCCAGAGGTCTCCGGTTTGATTCCAGCTTGGAGCACTGCCAGGTAACGACTTTGGGCAAGTTGTTCACATCGCACGTGTGCCTCTGTTCACCAAGCAGTACCGGTCAAAGGGCGGTGACGCTCTCTGGCTGGGAAGATATCCGCAGGCCTTGTGGAAAGTTATGGCAGCCTACCACCGGGTTTATGACTATGTCACCTGCGGGCTGACTGCCTTTAGCCGAAATCAGCTCCGGGCCTTGTTTCGAGTATGGGTTACCTTTACATTTCTTACTAAGACAATTTTCAAATTTTGATTAATTGACTGACTGAGTGATGAGAGAATTTATCTGACCTGTAAGTGGTTGTCCGTTGATGGACCAAGTGACTGTTGGCGTTGGTTGTCCGTCTGTCCTGCAGGCCAACTGTACTGACTCGTCCTCCGCCGTGACAATGCTCGGAGACGGTTTACCCTCACGCCAGCGCGGAGCACCTGTACAGGTGACATGACGACATGGCACAAAGTAAAAGACTCACAGAGCCCCGGCTTCACAAGGCGGGGAGAGGGTATTTTGTTCAGAAAAGTACAAAGCGTTGAGAGCTACTCGAAGACGAGCACTACCTCAGGCGACACCCAGCGGCGAACGGACATCATCATTCTGAAGCGGTTTAGTCATCATAAAACGATGATCAAAAAAAATGTAAGCTTAAATTTTGCACCCTAGCAAATGACATCTAACACTGCAGTAGTTTCTTTTAGATTTATATTTATAGGTCGACAAAATAATTGTGCAAAACAAAAATCGGTCGCGAACCGTCTGGTATGGTGCCTCCGGTCAAGTTGACAACCGTCGCCAACCAACTGGGCTTTGTTGGTTGTCGGCCCAAGAACATAGAACGACCTGCCGGACGACGCGACATCTGCCGAATCGTTATCCAGCTTTCGTCGGGACTCAAAATTTTCCGTTCACGTTTTTCAGACCTTTTCTGGACTGGACTCCATCTGTACCCTATTTTTTGGTAAAGTTGCCACTGCGGCATCTGAAATCGTCGTCGTCGAACTTTTAAAAATTAAATGCCCGCCTATACTACACTATGGTTTAAAGGCGTGCCCCATTAACGAAGCACATTATAACTCGCTCAACTTTGTACTTTGCACGTGTATTTTGAATATATTTGCTGCAAGTTTGCTGGACGTTTGCTGGATCGTGTAAACACCCCATTAGGTTACCTGGCCGTCGACCTTTCCGTTCTGCTACCATCAACCGTCTGGCAGTGTCTCCGGTCAAGTTGATAAACGTCGCTAAACAACCGGGCTTTGTCGGTTGTCGGCCCACGAATCTGGAACGACCTTTCGAACGACGTGACGTCTGCCGAGTCGTTATCCGCCTTTTCCCAGCGTCTCAAAACTCACCTGTTCACGAAATCCTCTGACTATTTCCTTCAACTGGACTCCATCTAACCTGCTAGGCTACTGTTTCAGGTAAACCCAGCAGTAGTTTGTATTACTAAGTTTAAGGCCACTTCAAAATATCTTATTTGTTGACTAATTTTTTAATTGATTGATTATCTACGTACTTTGAACGGCAATGGAAATGACGTGTCTGCTGGCCAGACTGGGGTTGTGAGGGTTGATGGCTGAACACTGGTATTTCCCGGCGTCATCCGAGGTAACGTGCTCTATCAGCAGTTCACGGCCGTGATCCACGACTCGGCTTCGTGCCGGCAGCCGACCGGAAACACGTGACCAAGTCACGTGCGGAGTCGGACTGAAACAAATAAGTAAGCAATTTTATTTCTACATCTGTACAATGAGACAAATTCGTTATATATATGCATCTTTATTCACCAAACATGATAGCAGTTACAACATGCAACTCAATAGGCTACATGCAAACACGCACTTTGAAAAAATAAAAACAATTTGATTAAATAACAGACAATAATGACTGACAACAGCAACAACTTAACCCATTACTGCATGACTGATGTCAAAGTTGATACGTCCTTTGGGCCTATTTCATTTGGGACGCTATGCAGTGCGTTAATTACCCTTATAAAACTTACTTCTACGCCTTTCAATCAGTAAGCTGGGTAGCGCAAAATTAAACATAAGTTGTGCAAGCAGAATTACGTCTGTACTGTTTGTTTGAAAAAAAAATTATAAAAAACCAGTTTTTAGCCGACCGTACTAACGGCCGCAGTTATGATACGATGTGTCGTAAAACTGTCGTCTGTCGTCTGTAACAATATATAAGCTTATTGTGACTGAATGGTATGTCGTTGTGGTACCGTTGAATAATGTATTGGAAAAGTTCCTATAAGCTGTTAATAGTAATCATGTCTCTATATGCGTTACATGTATATAAGTTCACGTTTCACTTACTTACTTACTTACTTACTTACCTAGGTAAAGTTGAAAAACAAACGTAACACTTGCAATGTCATAAAAGTTGTGAAAGCCAGTTCTTCTCTACGAAGAAAGCAAAGTAGGCTTATGCAACAAGAGCGATTCACACTCTCTGGATACTTTGTAGCAAATCAAATTAGTTTCTGGATCAATCGTACATATTATGTTTTCATCAGTTTTACTGATTGCCTTGAATCTGACGCATTTTACTTACAATCCGGCGAAAATGCACTTGATAGACTTGTTCTGTCCCTCGAACATAACGTGGTTTTGCGGAGTTGACCACAGAAGCCTGGGTACTGCCACAACGCTGTAGTTATCTGTCAACACGTCGTCCGTTCGTTTTATGCGACTGTAGCATACTGTACTGCTAACAACCGTGAAAAACATACAGAACTCCGCTAAAATCTCAATGCTTTGCATATAGACATCATGGTAGATATTTGTTATGAAATCGTCTTAGTGGTTGCTACAATATGGGTTTGGTGCACTCTTGCCCATCTGTCCGTCCGTCCGACTGTCCTAAGGAAAAACAACCAAAAATTTACGCTAATGCTCACGAGACGCGAGAAAGCCTATAGCAGTTCCGGTTCAGTAGTTTAGCTAAAAATTGGAAAGTTCACGCTAAGTTAATATACAAATACCAAATTCTCTATCTGTATCGGATAACGATAGTTTCGTGGCGCCACTTTGTAAATGATATAAACTCGTGTCGCAGCCCGAAATCGCCAAAAATGCATAAAACCCCTATTTTGGCGTTCAGGATCATCCAAGGTCATTGAATTCGGTGCCAATCGAGAGCCAGTGTACGACTTCCTATTAGTGATTAGTAGTAACCTAAGCCCTATCTCGCACCGTTACTGAGATACAGCGACTTATTGGCCAAAAATCGCAAATTTTCCCCACCCCTCTCATTTAGCGTTTTCGTTCGTGGTGACCCCCTTCGAATTTATGGAAAAGCTTTACGGTTCCTGAAACTAGAGTCTTCCAGGCAGCCGATGGTGAAAATTTGGTGATTCTAGCTTGCACCGATTTTGACTAATCCACTCGTGTGACAGACAGACAGACAGACAGACTGACAGACAGACAGAATTGCGATGGCTAAGACGCGCTGAAAGCAGTAGCTGCTTTCGCGCGTAAAAAAGGATGACAATACAAAATATGCGTAAACGTTCCCCAGACTATGAGCAATAAGTGTGCCATATTAAGGTCAAAATTAAAAAGTTCAATCTCATCGGACGTCGAAAATATGTAGCAAATGACGCTGATCTCGCGTGCATGCTTATTTACAGCTGTCGGTTCGCGTGCCGTCCGGCTGACGAGCGTGGGCGGTTTTGACCACTGCACACTTGGCAATTAAACGGACGGCTGCATACAAGTCGGCACAAGCTACACATTAGTGCTTGCTTAGTTTACTGCTTACAACATCTTATTGCCCGGATCGGTGTGTACACTTGCGATAAGTGACAACATCGTTTTTGGTTGCAAATAAAACGAAAATTTGACTAAAAATAAACTAGGTTTTTATTCTTGCTCAAAGTCACTGTCTGCAGTCGGGCTTGTGCAACATTTCCTGAATCGGGCTACGCGTTATGTCGGAGTTAGCATACATGTACGTCCGAGGGATTGTCTGGGAATTATGTTTATAATGGTGATTTTGCCAAGTCAAACCTTCCCTTAAATTTTCGGGCTATGATCAGCCAGTAACTTTCGTGTAATCTTCCTGTTATCAATCTTCACCGTATCACACAATAGTGAAAAAAATCCAAAAATCCGGCCCTGTAAATTTGATTTTTGCCCGACCTTGATAATCAGTAACTTTTTAGCAGCTGGCAAGATGTCCACGCAAAATTCCATAAAGGGATTTATGAGTTATTGTGGTAACAGAAAAAAATGACAAAAAATCAGAAAAACGACACCGTCATCGCTAACGAGGACAGTAAGTAATAAATGACAGTAATCGATGCAGCCACACCTGATCGTTCTGCGTGTCCGATGATCTGATCATCCCCGTCGGCAGAAGTTCGTAGAAACGGATTAAACACGACACAGAGATATCTGCCGACAGCCGCTCCCTTTACACTAGTGCTCAGCAGATAGTCTTCGTTCTGCACGTTTACGAAGTGCAGTCGACCTGCAAATGCAGTGAAACGCCTGCAAAACTAAAAGAGCCATAAGCGCCTACTTTTCGCGTGACCCTTTTTTTCTTTCCTTTCCTGTTCTTCACCTTCTTCTCTCCCTTTCTTTCCTTTCTTCTTTTCCTTTCTTTCTCTTTTTTTGTAAAAAATGTAGGCCTAATAGAAGAAATTCTACGCAGAGATTGATGTCTGTATTTAACAATCAATCAATGAGTTGGCCTAGATTTGTAAAGTGTCCTTAAGCAGAGTTTTTGGAGGCGGTCGTTACGAGATAATACGATCAAAAACCCACTTCTTAAGGCTTAATTTAAAGCAATGTCTACTGCTATCAACGTTTCTCCGTTCCGAGGAAAGGTCGTTCCACACGTTTTGTTGGAGTGCTGATGAGCGGAAGCTGCGCTGACCGAACCGAGTTGTACGCGAGCACTGTTGCAGTGCGTCGCAGTTACGAATTTCGGCTCGTCAGGAAAACCATTAGGATTCCGCTTACATATATCAAACAGTGGTATTAAGGTGAATGTGTTTTTGTCGTCGCCTAGATCTTACCTTCATTGTCAAATGCGATCCTGTCCGTTGGTTCAATGATCGTCGGCGAGCTATGCTGAGGTGTAACTGACGCCCAGTGTATGATTGCTGGTGGTTGGCTGGACGGGGGTTGACAACGAAGCGTCACTGAAGTACCGACTGCCGCAGGGTGAACTTTTGGCTGGTTGATTGTCGGAAATGGACGTAGAACTGCAGCCAGACACACAAAACCACGACTACGTGTCAAACAGAAAAATGGCGAACGAAGCATTGACTTATATTTTGCATGCAACTGTTCTTATTTCATAACATACTTTTGTCGACGATTTCTCTCACTGCAGTGTATGGAGTGATATAATTGCCCATACTCTCACTGCGCTCAAAACGTGACGACTGAGTGACCGACATGTGGCTCGGGTCTGTGTACAGCCCCCGTTCTCAGGCAGAACTCACCGTTGATCACAGTCATGAAATTAGTCACGGTCTACACGTCACACTCGCATAATACACTCTGGACCGCGTTGAAACCTATATTGAGCTGTCGCTGATACAGCTCTTTAAAACTGAGCAAATCTTAGCAGAAAGCGTATGTCTGTCTGTCTGTGTGTCCACGAACACGGCAATGTATTGGGTCGATTAAAAACTGGCACAGCCACAGCCACAGCAGCAACAGCAGCACTGGCTCGATGGATCGAGTCATTGCTGCTGCTGCTGCTGTGTGGTGGTGGGAAATCCCAAAGTCACACTGCAGGATGGTGACTGCTGCTTGTTGCATCGTCTGCCGCTTTCTCTGTGTGTCACCAGTAAGCTTACCAGTGTATGGTTTAACGATGCATAGGCCTAAAATACCGCAGCGCACGACACGCTAGCCAACGTTTACAAGAAGACATAATAGGCTACTACAATAGGCTACTGCAAGCAGCATGAAGCCGAATGCGGCACGTTTGGTCACTGGGGTGTATATAGGCTTAATAGTGGCGTTCAAGGTCATTCAAGGTCATTAAATTCGGCGCCAATCGAGAGCCAGTGTACGACTTCCTATTAGTGCTTAATAGTAACCTAGGCCCTATATCGCACCGTTACTGAGATACAACGAATTATTGGCCAAAAATCGCAAATTATGCCCGCCCCCTTCTCATTTGGCGCCCTCGTTCGGGGTGACCCCCTTCGAATTTATGGAAAAGCTTTACGGTTTCTAAAACTAGAGCCTTCCGGCAAGGCGACGGCGAAGATTTGGTAATCCTAGCTTAGACCGTTTTTGACTGATCCACTTGTGCGACGGACAGACAGACAGACAGACGGACAGACAGAATTGCGACGGCTAAGGCGCGCTGAAAGCAGTGGCTGCTTTCGCGCGTAAAATCAGACACGTCTTCTACTACCGATTGGTTCATTCGTTTACAAAATAACAGTAGACGGCGAGGATCGGAAGGGCGGAGACGGTTATTTCGTTTATTGGTGATGGGTGCACATAGGCTGATTGTGGTGCGCAGTCACGCCGCTTCGATCAATTATTCCTAGTCCGGAAGTTGCTTCAATGCCATTGCTGGCATCATCGTCATCATCATCATCAGCAGCAGACAAAACAGTGCACTGTATGGAGTTATAGACAAAGCCGATACCTTCGACTACCGCAAGCCGCCATCCTCTGTCTGCACTCTGCGTTGTGCGATTGAGTCTCGGGCAATTTTAACAAGTTTTTGTACCGCTGCGGTTTGCTGTTTGTGGCAGCAGCCCATGCAGCGGAAGCTTGTGACAACAGCACCTCCGGTGCCTTTTCATCAACTGATTATTCGGAAAATAATAATCGATGGGCACGAAAAGTTATAAAAAAATAAAATTATAAAATTATAAAAAAAGAGATATCACTCACGATCACATTGTCTAACTGACAATGTGCTGTTGAACAATATAACCTTTTTATGATTTTTGCTGTTTTCGATGTGTCAGTCATTGCACGTCGCAGTTAACAAGCGTATAAACTGATGTTTTGTACATTTATATTAGCTGTTTTGTTACAAAAAATAATGTTTTCTTCATCTCTTGTCGTTGGTCAACTATAATCCACCTGTTTTCCACTGCTATGAAGACATAGAACCTTATACATTGCGGTCACGACGTTGACCTTTTGGGGTCAGGTGACGTCATCGGTCACATGACCACTGGACTCGGCATATGTCATTTCCTATGGTCCATTGGAACCATGCGTCTATCTTGCACCGTTACGGAGAAATAAAGCCTTAAACTTGCTTTTAACCTATGTTGTAGGCCAAAAGTTTACTGCGCATGTTCCATGTCACGTGACCGGTGAGCGGGAGGACCAAAATGACTACATATTTCGAATTTTCGAGGCCATATTGCCTATTCATTATACAACTTCTATGGGGTTAAGATGACGATTAAGGGTCGTTTGTAGGTGAAAATTTTATACATAGAGCTGTTTTTGAAGGCCAAAATAATGACTGCGCATGCCCTGGGCCACGTGACCTGTAGGCAAAGGGTCAAAAATGACCACATATTTTGAATTCCCGTGGTCATATTGCCTGTTCACTGTGCAACTTTTGTGGGCCTACGACGACGATTAGTGGCCGTTTATAGGTGAAATTTTTATACAAAAGCGTTTTTCGTCGAAAATTTGTCCGTTGTGGGGCCCAGTTTTCGACTTTGGGGGAATTTTTCAGGGATTAAATATTAACTTTGAATTTTTTTCTCATAAAGGTTTGACCTTTGCGTGAGGCCGCGTCGTCCGAGCCATAGCGCCTGAAAATCTCCCGGGCGGTCTGACCTGTAGGTCGACCATTATAAAGGTATATAAGGAAATAAAATAAATCCCTTATATTTTACCCCTTTGCAGAGAAGCCCTCAATGGACGGATTTGCACGAAATTTTGCACAGGGGGTCGCTTCACAGACATAATGACCCGTTTCAAATTTTGTGTCAATCGGTTGAGGGGTTTTGGAACTGCGAGGGGTCGAATTTTGCCATTCTCCATCGACTTAGACGGTCGCCATTAACAGGGGGGTTGCGCTACCGCGCGCCTGTGATTTCCGCAAACCGCTGGATTCAACAATAAAACTAGTCGTATATATGATTGGTTTAAAATAGACCTGCTCATCGATTTATATGCAATCGCTTTAATCTGACGATTAGTTATTGAAATCCCACGCTAACTGCACAAAACGCGCTTCTGGAGTTCGTGTTGCAGGTATGGGCCTATAAGCGTCACCAAATTTGGTATATGGCCGTCTTGCTGGTAAAACAATGGCTACCAACGCAAGCAATAGTTACGTGTCATAAGAGATTGTTCTGATGGTTCCGGTTTTTGTTGGTAGGCCTAATTTGGCATTCTTTAAGCACACGAAATAGCCATCAACAGCAAAGAAAGCTGCAACAAATTATTTTTTTCAACTCAGCATAATAACTTGTAACTGCTTTAGTTTTCAGCACTTTGGGATGATCACGTAAAGTTTTGACACAGCAATTTTGTACCACCGCAAAACAAATTTCTGCCTACGCCTCTGGTATAAACAGACCTGCCATTCTGACGCTGGCGATGTCGGTGACCGCGGTGCCATACTGGTTGGTAGCGATGCACTGATAACTGCCTTCAAGCGCCGGCGTCTCAGCCGGGTCGACGATCAGCGTGCCGCTATCAGCCCTCTGACGAAACACGACGCCATCTAGCGACCGCGCCACGTCCAGAATCTGTCCGTCTTTTAACCAAGTGTACCTATAGCAGAACACACACGAAATGTCCGCTCAACTCAGCGCTATCCAGTGTCGGATAGTGACGAAGTAGTTCTACTTCGTTACTTTACTTAAGTAGAAGTTTTTACTTTCTACTTCTACTTAAGTCGATTTTCAAGCTACTTTCTACTTTTCGTTACAAAAAATTAATTTTTTTCTTACAATGTAGTTATCTCACCAACTACTGCAATACAACAGAAACACGTCAAGGTATTTTTTAAAATGTTTTATCTTCAACTGATAGTGGTAGTAACCAAGCTCCTTAAGATGTCGTTGCATCATAACGTCTTGCCCTTATGTTGTATCTCGACATTTAATACTGTAGCCTAACACTCATTCTGCTTGTTTCATATAGCTGAGCATTAAGTATCATTATATAAATGTTGCACAAAAGTACTAAACTATTGACTAAAGTTTGACAAAGAATGCTGTATTCAGTATCACTTCCAGCGTGGGTCATAAGACCAAGTATTCCAAGACCAACTAAGAAAAGTACCACAACTTCCGTTTCTGCGGTCTCAAATGAGCTTTTCGAAGCGATTGATAACATTTTCAATAAACGTTTTTAAAAAATAAAAAAATAAAAAAACGTACAAACGTGGCAAAAATAAAAAAATGAAAAAAACGTTTTATTTACATATATGGGTTAAATTGCACTAAATCTGCCAAATTGGTTAGTATATTCTCTGAAAAATGATAGAAAATTATTGCCACCAGATCTCGCCTTTTAAAGCTAAAATGCACCAGATTTGATTTCGGCTGGGGCTCCGTCCCAAACCCCGTTGGAAAGCTCACAAGCTCACAGCGTGTCCTCATTTTCGGAAAATTTAAAGACAAAATTGACATTTTCAGCATTCTTTGTGAGAACTTTGCAGGTGTCTGTCGAAAAAATTGCAACTTTGTGCAGCTTCCAATTTTTTGACGAACGACGCCGTTGACAGCCCTTGGTTGTGGCAGATGGTATAAGAAGCTCAGCTATTGGCAGCTACCGCTTAGAGAAACAGGGCATCAGCTTCGTGCTATCGTCTCATCGTAATGCTACTCTGCATCACAATGCAGAGAGAGCTAGCATAGCCAGCCAGCTATAACGCGTATTGGCTACGGTAATTCTGTCTGTCTGTCTGTCCGTCTGTCTGTCCGTCCTGGTGTCAGGTCCCAGTACCGTTCCAAGCCCATGTGAGATAGAAACTTCGGGTTTTCACCATATGATAGCGTAACGTCTCTAGCGTTTCGAAACAAAACTTAGTGCTCCTGGGTCAAGGGGGTCTTCAAGAACGAGGAAGCGAAAGAGGGGCACCCCCTCTAAAAAGACGTTATTTTACCGGTGGCTCGTCTAGCCTGAAAATGGTTGCAGATAGCCACAGACACGCTGCTTATCATAACAACACTGGCGACGAGCTTCTTAGCGATGATTTTGAATAACCTTGAACTTTCAAAATAAGTGGTTTCAGTGAATTTTTCGCGATTTCGGGCTGCGATGCACATTTTAAAAGTGAATTGCACCGAAATGGTTGGAGATACATGTAAACCAAGACAACTTGCATTACGAAATTTTCGCAATTAAATGTAGTTTATAGCAATCCAAGTCCCCCCTACGTTCAAAGATGTGCGCGCAAGCGGGAGTCAAATAGATGTGCCCCCTAAAAAGTTTTTACTTTTTTGCTATTGGCTTGTCTATCGTGAAAACGGTTCCAGATAGGCACATACATGTCCACATTCATAAAAAAGCACTAATGACGTGCTTTTTAATGGTATAAACATTGATGACCTTGAATAACCTTGAAGCTTAAAATAAGGGTTTTTAGTAATTTTTTGGCGATTTTCGTCTGCAAAAGAGTGGAGAAACGGGTGGAGATTGACCAAGATTACCTACGAATAGGAACTGCTATAAGCTCTCGCGCGTTTCAGAAGCATTAGCTCAGATTTCTTGTTATAGTTTCTTTTTACGTTGGAATTTTTTTGCAAACCTACAATGTCAACGGACGGCGTGACGCATGGGAGTTTACAAGAATAGCACTGAACAGTAGTTTATATTGGTGATCAATCGTAGTACTGGCTCTATCTCGTACCGTTTCTGAAATACAGCGACTTATTGGTTGAAAATAGCCAACTTCCTTGCACCCTCCTCGTTTTGCGCCCTCGGTCAAAGAGCATCGATCAAAAATGAAGCAGAAAAAGATACCAAATATAAAAAAACATTCGTGTATACGGTTTAAGTGTCGTACGTAGGTGGCGGCGTAGCGACGGCGTGACACGGCAAAACAAGACGATGTCCATGTTTGTAGATGATCTCTCGAAACGGCTCGGCAATCAGCCGCGGCGGACTGTACGCTACACGCACGTGCACAGTGAACGAATTACGAAATTAGTTAGTGGCACAACCAATTTTTAGGTAGAGTCATAAACGTATAATATAGTAGCAGATTCATAATTTTGTAATAGCCAAGTGATAGTGAAACCCTTCATTGAGCAGAGTTTTTAAGTGTTATGCAAATATATTACATTTTTTTTGCAAAATTTTCACTCGGCTATAAAATGCCTGCAGTCAATAAAGGGGCACCCTGTGGGCACCCCCTATAATAAAATTATCATCACGGTAGGTGCACAAACAAACGAGACATTGGAAGACGTCGGGGCCTGAAACCTCAACATGATTGTGTTGATGCTAGAATGTTTTGTGACAAAAATAATTATTTGAAAAAAGTTTGTTTTCAATCTACATTAACCACGTTTAAATCATCCGCAAAAAGTTTTCATTCGATCGTTTTTGTGTGTTTTACACGAGACTTGAATGGTTTGCTACAGCTAAACATTTCAGAAAATGATTTACCGTTCTTCCGGATAAAACAAAACGAAACGTTTTCGCAAATGTTTAATGTTTTAGATGCAAACCATGCACGGTCTATCTCTCTCACGCCAAAAGCGCAACTCTAAACCCCAATAAATATTAACACAATACATTTCACAATTTACGATCTACCAAAATCTACCGTGGCCTATTCGCCAGCAAGTCCAAGTTCTACCAACTTTCCTCAAATCCAAATGTTTGATGTTTTACATCATTTCTGCCTAACTTTCACACCAAACTTGCCGACACCAAATGCCGACGCAAATGTAAGCTGTTTATTTCACAAAATTTAATCACGATCTACCAAAATCTCTTTTTTATATGCAGCTGGTCCAAGTTCTACCTAAGTGAAATCCAATCCAAGTACATACCGACTGCTGAGACGCGGTTTGATGGCAGACGAACGACGGCGGCCAGCGCCAGACTGTTACAGCAACAAGAACAGATGAAACACAACAGCAACGAGTAAGACAACGGACGACATCTGCAGCTTCTTGAACTACCAGCGATCTGCATCGTCGAAGATGAACTAAAAACGACCGAGTGACATTTTCAGCTCCAGTGTTGTTGTCCTAACTTTTTAAAAATAAACTCGAGACCAAGAACAGAACCTATTATCTCTGGTCTCGAGACAAAGACCGAGACTTTTGTAAATTGAACTCAAATGCACTGGAGCCACGAGAGATCTTGGTCTCGTAATCACAACATTGCCATCTATCTATCTATCTCTCTCTCTCTCCATCTCGTTTTGTCTGTTCATGCAGCTGAATCTACTGCTGTGCTATGACGATGGCCCTGCTGACGCTGCAGATGCTGCAGATAAGCCTAAGCCTAGAGGTGCACGGACTCGAAAATATCAGATGCAGTCAGCATACCATAGGCCTATAGCCATATCGCGTTTAGATCGCGGTTTTTGCTTTCGAATGCTACACTGTTGAGTGTTGACGCATAAGACACTAGGGACAGGAGACTTATATCGCAACAGAGAGCAGCCTACAAGAATGAGAGAACAGCTTAGAAACTTCATAATGTGGGAACGTAGGAAAACAGCGTGGGGACTATACGCCAAGTTGCTTACGATCGAAAAATTTTTTATTCACGATTAGTCAGCCTATTGTCAGTCAGTCCGGTTTTATCTGAACAGGACATTATGCCCATTAGCCAAGGCCAGCTTGACCGCAGATAAGCCTATGGCCTAGCCTTAGCTTGGCTATGCCGAGATCCTGGATGAGGTTACGCCACATCGCAAAGCATTTGTGAAGAAAATGTAGGATTGTCATAACAGAAATACAATAAATATGTGACATCGCTATACAGTAGTGATCATACAAATTTCAATACCGCAAAGTGTATAGGCTCGCCATGCCCACAACACTATGCAGTTCATCTGCAGGTCTGCAACTGATTTTGCTCGCTGTGATGATGACCCGACTGTTCTTAGACGACGTGAGTGCTCAGCCAATGGTGGATGATGACGCGGCACAATGTCAATCGAGAACGTTGGAAGAACTTGTACACGAGGTCAGAGCTGGCATAAAGACATCGCGTCAATGCCATACGTGTGCCAGTTCCGACCAGTTGACCGAGAGCGTGCAGGCGATCAGAAGGGACTTGACGGCAGTGAAGAACCTTCTTGTATCACGCCAGCAGCAGCAACCGCACGAGTTCACTGCCTTCGACTCCGCGTCAACTTTGTGTGAGTGCAAATTCATTCAAGTTATCTGTTTTCCTGTTTTGTTTCCATATCCATACTGTGTGTCCCCACTTATTTGAAGTCTTTGTAGACAGTCCAGCGTATTGTGATCGAGGACTTTGCGGGTTACCAAGAAAGGCCAGAAGACCACTATGGAAAGAGCGTGACAGCAGGCAAGTAACTGTTTTTGTCCCTTGTTTTGCGTTTATCACTTTATTTGATTTTTTCTGCTGAAAACGAGCAATTGGATTAAAACAGTTGTTATTTTTACTGAGATTGTGTCAGTGAAAAAACTATGAATGTCTGTTGGTAGCTTATTTGGCAATGACAACGACCCGGTATGTGGTATACTTTACTGTCCCACCGTGTATTATTTCCGTGTCGGACGAAATTTCCGGAGCACGTTCACGTTATTTTAATGTTTCTGCGCCTTGCTGTTTTCGAGTAGGTCTATTAAAGGATCTCATAGAGTACAGACAAACGGACAGACGGGCAAGACGCGTAATACGGCCTAGTAGGACATTAGGACAACCGCACATTGTCTGTTGTGTATAAAAGCCAACTGTCTTCCGCTACTCGTTCAGCAAAACATCAACGGATCCAACGTGTTCAACCGTTCGTGGGCCGAGTATAAAGTCGGATTCAACGACTCGAGAGGCAACTACTGGATCGGCAACGAACTGCTTCATCAGCTGACAACGAGCGGTCGCTACAAGCTCCGGTTAAACAGTGTCGTGCATAGGAAGCTTAGGCCTACGTTATAATATAGGTCTAAAATGCAAATTGCCAAAAATTTTACTAACAACAAAAATGTGTCAATACAGTAAGTCTATGCAAAACGACGCGTATAAACGCAATTTCAAACCAAAAAAAATTGATGCTGAGTATTTCTACGACATTTTCTGGCGTGATTTCGCACGCTGGGTTATTTTTACTGGCCAGCTGCGGAACCCTTGGCAGACGCTCGCGGAACCCTTGGGTTCCGCGGAACCCCGGTTGAAAATCACTGCTCCAAATTGTTGCATAATGCTGAGTTGTTGTCTCAAGCAAATGTTGTAACGAGTTAATTAGGCACAAAATACACTAAAATGTGAATTATTTAACAGAATTATAAGTTTATATAAGAACTCGCTTGCAAATTAGAATTTATGCCAAAGTGTGCTCCGCATACAAAGATGCAATGGCTTAGATGCAACGCCATTGGCTGATAGCAGAATCAACGATCGACTGATCAAATGCATTCACTCATCGATTAGACGTGTTTTAAGCTTATCAGCCAGCTATTTTGTTGTCTGCTGTTTTCAGCATAAAATATATAATACCTCAAAATTATTAAAGCACGTCGCACCCTCTGTCGAGCTGATGATGCAAAGGTGAACCATCTGTTACAAATAATCGCCGCGTACTGTAACAATTTGGAGCATCTGTTTCATACGGTAGTGCGTTGATATAAATTAGGTGAGGTGGTAAATGAATGCACCGTACATAATAATATCGTCTTGGTCATTATTGTGCTAAAAACTATCAAAGTTGGTGGAAATTTGACAAAGTTATGCCAAAAACAAGTTTGACTGTTTTTTGAGACGCGGTGTAATATGACTACACAGAAGATAAGACGGGCTTGAATGCATTTCAGAGATGTTCGGATGCGCGCACGCTTTCTGAAAATAAAAAAAAAAACAAAATTATTTACCGCAACGTCTCTACTCTTTAACAACAACAATACTACAAAATGGCAGTTGCATTTGCTGTTTTTTGCACATGCCATATTGTTAAAGGCTGACCCTGGGTTCTAGTATAGTTTGAACTTGAACTTGAACTTGAAGATGACGGGCTGAGAAGCACAGAGCTTTAAATGCCCCAATCTGAACACTTGTCGACCATCGACTTAAAACTGTTCACCGATGTAGCACTGACAACATCATCTGGCAGACTGTTCCAACTGTTGATGACCCTGTGACTGAAAAAATGCTGACGGACACTCAGATGACATCGAGGCTTGTACAGTGTGTACCTGTGACCGCGCAATTCATGCAAGCTTTCTCTGTGAAGAACTGTCTACTGTCGATGTTTTCCCTGTTTGTTACGATTTTGAATGTCTCTATTAGATCCCCTCTGATGCATCTCTTTTCCAAAATAGTAAGGCCCAATCGTCGCAATCGCTCTTCATAGCACATATTCTGGAAGCCTTGGACCAGTTTGGTGGCACGCCGCTGGACTTTTTCCAAACAGTCAATATCCCTTCGAAGGTACGGTGACCATGCTTGAACACT
>Ga0209367_1004107_pt1 | contig 20014 bp, 9 predicted proteins | sample WorMetLIZISLAND2_FD_187412 | JGI IMG/M metagenome (GOLD analysis project Ga0209367, IMG submission 187412) | Marine gutless worms symbiont microbial communities from Max Planck institute for Marine Microbiology, Germany - Olavius geniculatus... ...
TACCTCAAGCTAAGCGAGTTGCTATGATCAGTACAAATGAGTAGTCAATAATAACAGTAAGTTAAGTTCAAAAATAAAGAATAACAATAGCGTTAATTAGAGCGACAGACTGGTCACGGACTGATGGAATTGCCTGTGGGAGGACAGAAGATGAGAATGAGAAACAGAAAATGAGAAATAAGAGAAAAAGCAGACAGAGCACTAATTCTCCAGTAAAACCAATAAAACTTATAAAATAACTAATACTTCATATAAAATCTAACCCTTATTTTCAATAACTCACACACTAAAACCCTCCTTTATTTTAATAACTACAGAATGCTAAAAGTTTTATTCAGCAGCTTTAAATATGCAATTAGTTTCAATAGTGTAATTGACTTACCTGAAGTCCTTTACGACGCATGACGTGATTGCAGATTCTTCTTAGCGACATTAGTTTACATTGACAACAACGGACTAAATATTTACGACAGGTAGCTGGAGCGACAAGAGTTAGTTCGGACGTAGGCGTCTGACTAGTGCTACGTCGTCGTTATGCATACTGACTTAGCACTACGTCCGACGTAAATCGATTTTAGTTTGAAAGTAAAGTTACGACATTGTTATGCATATGGCCCCTGGAAAAATATTCTTGAAAATCACACGTTTTTTCATAGGCTCAAACAAAAATCATTTTTTCTGCTTTCTTTGCTTGCAGATTACTTGTAGTCAGGGCTATTTTTAAAGTTGTGTTGCCAGAACGTTATATTTCAACATTCTTGGGCTACGAAAAATTTCTGGAAAATTTTACATGGGGTCCTGGAAAAGTCCTGAATTATTGTTAGTAGTTAGCTGGAAGTAAAATTAAAACTAAGAATAATCTTAATACTAAAGCTGAGTAGAAATGAGAAATTTTGTTTCTAAGCATAAATTAAAACTCTTATCAGTCATCATGCTACAGACATGTGGTTATTGAGAGAGATACTTGGAATAAAGTGTAGAGATAAAGTTAGAAGTTAAGAAGAAATTGCAGAGCTCTGCTGAAGAAGACCAAGCTATAGTGAGTTCATTTACTTAGCAAATGTTGTGTCTGCTTGAGGTTGCTGATCATTTAGTTGACCATGTCAGCCAGTTCTGCTGTTATCCATTATGTAAGTATTAACCCAGCTTGCCATGTAGAGTAGCGGTGATTTGGTGGCTCAGTGGTTAGGAGATTGGATTCGTAATTGAAAGGTCACGAGTTTAACTCGCAGCTGGTGCACTACCAAGTAACAACTCTGGGCAAGTTGTTCACACCTACCTGCCTGTGTAGGTGCAAGTGTTTAGTGGTTAGCGTCGACTCGTAACTTTCAGCTTGCGGTTCGATTCTCACTGCCGTCATTTGCGAGCAACCTTGAGCAAGTTGCTGACCTACTATGTGCTCAGGCCAACTCAGCTTCCTACCCTCAGCGGGATGGAAAATGAGTAGCAGCTTACGGGCTATGGGGTGAAGGCCTGGTGTGGCTGATTGGGGTAGTGGTATGCCTGCTAGCTACTCACTGCTGGTCATTCACCCGTCTCAGACCTAACCCAGCCCGTTGTAGAATAACATGTTGGTGTGGCATCATTCGATCAACAAAGTTACTCTATGCAGGGCCAGATTACTAATCTGGATGGGTGACTGCCTGCGGGCAGGTCAACCATCTTGGTATGTAATCAGCTGCCTAGGTCGACTCAGCCTTCCTTCTCTCCGGGGTACGAAAATCGAGTACCGTCCTATCTGGTTGGGGTTAAGGCAGGGCGTGTTCACCTGTGTTGGGTGGCAGGTAACACTGTGTGATCCCATACGGCAGGTGACGCTCCGTAGCTCTGGAATGGCTTTTGTTAAGAGCTATAACACCACCTTTAACCTTTAAAATAGCATGTTTTGTGTATATGTTCATAGCCGAAATAGGTGATTATGATGCGGAGGAGCATCTTGTTGATTACGTTAGTCAGTTTCGTCTGCTGCCGAAGCAAACGCTGAGACAGGAACAGAGAATTGCCGAACTGCACAAAACACTCGCGTTAGTTTCTCACCGATGGTGTTCATATTACTATTCATGATTATTTTAATTTCTTTAACTCATGGAAAATTTTAAAGGTGTCTCAAAAATTAACTATAGCAAGCGGAATGGAATGACCATCAATCCGGGGCCTTCAACTGAAACAAAACTGTCTTCTTGTCTTCAGTCTTATTGCCGTCTATCTGTCCATGTGTCTGTCACAGTCTTTGGTTTAAAATGCACTAGATAAAAGACTGAAGGAAACGTCAATGTTTGCTGAAAGGTCAGACATTATGTTTAGCAGATATTAAAAAATCGCAAAAGAAAATGCCAACTGGTAAATGATATGGATAAGTAGGCTGCAATGCCATGTGCATGTGGAACACTTTAACATGATGCAGTGGAATGAGTGCTTTGGATCTTTAATATGTCTCTGTATTTGCTGAGTAATTGTATAGCTATGTTTTTAAGTGGTCATGTTAATTGCTCCTGCCCATCTATTTGTTCATCTGTCTGTACAAGTTTAGATATGCTGGTCCATCTACTTGGAACACTTTGCTGAACACACTCTCTGCCTACTTTTAGACGCTATCTAAAACACTTTTACTTTTTGTTTTACTAGCATGTTGAGCACATTCTAGGTTATCGCAGTTAGCATGCTATAGAAATTATCGTTACATACTTACTTATTTATCGACTTATATACTTCTTGACTTGAAAACAAAAAAGCACAAGCATAGCACAGCCAACATTGCTACGAGCGTTCGCCATACAGGAGTAAGTTAGCCAGTATGTCAAATTTTAGCTCAAAACATCAAAAGTCCAGTGGATGGCCACACAGTATGATATGTTAACATATTTTTATAGTTACTGTATGTTAACAGTTAGCTGCATCACTCTTGTTGGCAAAGACATTTTATTAATAGCTAGGCTAGCAGCTAGACTTTCCCTTATCCGTTGTCACATGACCAGATGAATATGTGTCAGTTTGTATAAATTTTTGATTCTTATATATTTGGCCTAGATATATTACATTTCACTCAAAATTATGCTGGTTTTGAATTATGTGAATTTGTCGTACAATTACTCAAATGATGTTTACTGTAGTAACGTGACTTCTGTGTGCAGATGACAGCTTGAAATGAATATGCAAATCCATGTGACATTCCGAGTCATGTCATGACAGTTTGTTTTGGTTAGGCTGCGAGAGTGCCAGTCCAGGCTATTAATAGATCATCTTTGACCATCAGTATCCACACTGTCTGAGGTGATATTATTGTGCATGTGCAGGGGTCAGACTCCGGCTGAAGCGGAGGCAAATTTTCTCATTCGAGCTTGTCAGCTTGACACGTACGGAGTCGACCCTCATCCCGTCAAGGTAGCGCACATTTTCTAACAAAATTTTTATAGCTTTGATGGTTTTCTTCGTCTACTAGTAACAACAGTAGCATATCACCTTAAAAGGATTCCTGCTCCACTTTTCTTATATATTTACTTTCGATAGCAATTAGGAAAATTGGTCACATACACAAATTTGAAAGTTGAAGTGTCTTATTAAGCTAAATGTATTGTAATGTAAGTTGTAATTTGTTGGTTATTTCACTGTTGCTGGCTTGCATGTTGAATTGACAATTCCTTTGTTTTCCTCACCTTGTAATTCTGTATTCACATCCTGTGCCTTTGCTTGATTTTTTTATCAGTTTTACAGTATTCTGCTTTTTAACATCTCTGCTTATCCCACTGCGATGTGGTTTTCATGATATCTGTGATGTGCATTAGTGTTTCTCGCAGACTTAATTTAATGCATTTGAGCAAAGATGAACTTAGTTTAGAAGGTCAAACTAATAATATCTTTATTAAAGTCATGACTGGTTAGGGGCATCTCTGCTAAGTTTCACTGTATAGTTTTTGATATGGTAATTTTATTTACGGAATTCCAATTGATCAGTTGATAGATTGAGAAAGCTGGTAGAATTACATTGCTGCTGGTGTGCTGTTGATGCAGGATCAGAATGGTAATCAGGTTTACATTGGAATCACCCATCTCGGAGTCGTCACATTTCAGGGAACTAAACGCACCCGTGTCATCTACTGGTGTGTGCTGATTTGTTCACAGTTCCGTTCACTTGTCACTGACAAATAGTGCTCTATCTGTCATGATGCAGTATTTGTCATTGGTGAATAATGCACTTCTTTTGGAGTGCACTGTTTTTATCAGAGTGCATAATTATCAGTGTAATAAATGCATTTGTGTCATATATTGGCGAGTAGTCCACTTATCCCCTGTCCTCCAATAGGCAGCATTCTGAAATTAATGACTGTCTGGAGGACAACAGGGAAAATTATTAGAACTTCCATTATTGTTGATTACGTGTGCACACATTTAATGGAGTTATTACAATTTTAGGTTTAGCTCTTTTTTTGTGTTTTGTGTTTATGCAAAGGTTAAACTTCCTGTTCCATTATTGTACTTGCATTGCCTGTAAAGGCCGTCCCTGAAATGACCTATACTGTGTCGGGGGGGGATTTTCAAACCTACTCACTCACTCATCGGTATACGATTAGTTGACTTCGTCATCTGCTGGTATTAAAGGTTTATTTGACGAGAATGCACTATATAAATATCTACTTTTGGCATTTGACATGAGATCGGGATTAACTCTGCACCTTATGCTTGTAACCAAGTATGGGGCATTTCTCCTTGCCTTATCCATTCACAGAAAGGGGAGATTTTGGGTTCAGAAACCCCGATCAAACTGTTTTTCAGAGATGTTACTTAGGCTGGGTTTCTGGATCTTAACTGGCCGGTCAAGTTAGTGTTAACTGGCAGATTTGCATAACTCCCATTTCCCGTTGCACTAACCAACGGTCAAAATGGCCAAAAATTTAACTGGCCGAAATCAGCCAGTTAGCTAACCGTCGATCATAGTTATCGTATTTAATGCAAATATTGTACCATTTTGCAAGCAGTTAATTAAAGAATGCGATACTATAAAACAATTTTACCGTATGGCAATGTCTTCAAAACGCACGAGGAGACGTTTTGCTGCTACAAATTTTACTACAAAATCCATTCATGAATGGACAAAATGGCTGTTCGCAATTGCTTGGCTGGCTCGTGGGCTGGCTGACGAGTGCTTGCGCTCATTAATATTCATGACGCCCGCCTGCGCTAGGCGGAAATGATTAGCTGCATCGTTGCTAAGCAACTATAGTTTACCATTCAGTTAGCTAACAGCCAGTCAAGGTTTTGTTCAGAAACGCACACAAACTTAACTAGCGAGTTACAATTAACAGATGGTTTACTAACTGATCAGTTAACTAAAAGATCCAGAAACCGGGCCTTAGTGCCACATTTCTTTGTCCCTTGTTTGTAACTGTTTGTGCATAAAAAAACTCGCGTTCAGTAAACTGTTTACTTACTTATTTTTGTAACTGTGTACGCAGGAATCAGATTACGAAGATCACATTCGAGGGGAAAATGTTTATTGTGCATATCATTGTTAACGAGGTTGGCCGTAAATTTTAAGTTATATATCACATTGACTTTGTATTTAGGGTGCCCCATTAAAATGACCACCTTGAAGTTGTTTTAGCATTTCTGTAAAGCCATTTCGTTACGTACTAGTTTGGATTTTGCATGACAATTTAGGTGTCATCAGTTAAAATGTTCTTAAGCTTTTGTTGTAAATTTAAAGGGAAAAAAACATGTGGCAGGTATGCTATTTTTATTCAAGCTCACATTGCTGAAAGTGAAAGCACATTACAACATGTTATCGTTGCGTGGTCCGTCCGTCCGTCCGTCTGTCTGTCTGTCTGTCATAGTTTTGCAACTTTGCTAAAGCTTTTAGATGAAACGAGATGCCATTTGGCAGGAAGATCTTGCGAATTCTAATAACATTATACTATTGCATTAGTCAGGGATCTTGGTTTCATGCAAGAGCAGAGCTATTTGGGGTTTACATTGTGAACAGATTTGCTTCAGACAAAGTGACACTTTTATCTTAGCAGCAGTACCCATATGTGTTCTCTTTATTTTCATCTGTGATTTCTTTTTATTCTTTTTCATCATTCATGCATTAAAATCTTGTGAATTCTCAGCTTCTTAGTGATATTTGAATAGAGTTGAGTTCTGCTGTAACATCATGAGACCACCCGTAGTAACATTATATCATTCTGTTAGACAGTGGTCTTGATTTCGTCCAGTAGGAATCGAGAGACATTTTTTCTTGCAACAGCAATACTTATTCATGTTCCGCTTATTTCATTCATAATTTTTCCGTCATCAATCGTTGGAACTACGAATTCTCAGTTTGTTAGTAATATATGAATTGAGTTATAAGTTCTACATCGTGTCTTAGAAAAAAAAATCGTCAAAATTGTTTTTGTCATAACTTTATCAAATTTTCACTAAATTTGATAATTTTTGGCACAAAGATGGCCAAGACAATGAAATTATGCAAGGTGCATTCATTTACCACCTCACCTAATTTATGTCAATGCACTACCATGTTACAACCCTGGGCAAGTTATTCACACACATTTGCCTATGTCAGCAGGCGGTATAATTTGGTACTGGCTTCAGTGCTAAGAATGTAACAACAGTATATGGGAGAGGTCTGGCCTACTGCCCATATAACTGAGTAGTGTTCGGTTGCTAGCATGGCGTAGCTGTAATGTGTCTGACCAAATCAACAAAGTTACTCTACACTGAGCTGGGTTAATATTTGATGGGTGACTGCCTGTGGGCAGGTAAACCATCTCTGTATGCAACCAGCCACCTAGGTCAACTCAGCCTTCCATCCCTTTGGGGTAGGTAAATCGAGTACCGCCCTATCTGGCTAGGGTTAAGGTGGGGCGTGTTCACTTGTGTCGAGTGGCAGGTTACATTGTGTGATCCCATATGACAAATTGGGTGAGGTGGATAATGAGTGCACCTTACATAATTTCATTGTCTTGGCCGTCTTTGTGCCAAAAATTATCAGATTTAGTGAAAATTTGACAAAGTTATGACAAAAACAATTTTTGCTGTTTTTTTCTGAGACACGGTGTATAACTATCTGGCTGCTATAGTGGTGGGTTTTTTCTTGTGGTTTAATGCTGTCAATCAATCAATCGTCGGTGGATCAGAAAAAGCAGGCCGTTGGTTACAAATGTCCAACTCTGGTCGCTTGCAAACATTTATGGAAATGTGCCGTAGAGCAACAATATTTCTACACGTACTTCATCTTTTTCTGTCACTTTTGTTTCTACTACATTGTGTTTATTTTTGGTTTATTTATTCTGTCAAATTACTAAGTGTCATCAGTTACAGCATTGCTTTTATTAAGTTAACTTTTGTTCTCGTTTTTATTTTTAGTTGTTTTCTTTTGTCAAAATACAGAACATTAACAGTCACAATGTTGCCTTTGTTAACTCAACTTATTCACATTCGTTTTTTTTGTTATCTGCGTTTTGCCATATCAGAATAGTCTTCATTTTACTATACACAAAAGTTTTATTTATTTAGGCCTGTAATTAGTTTCTGTTAAGATTTTTATGTGATAAAGTAACAAACTGAATAGAATTTTGTTTTGCATTGTGCGTTGGTCTCCTTTTTTCATGTGTGTGATACTGTGTTGTGATTTTAAGTTATTCTCTTTTTTGTTCTTAACTTTTCTCATTGTGGCTTAGGATATAAAAATGTGTCCAAATAGTGATAGTGCGATGATATCTGTAGTTATATCTACACATTTACATAATTAAAATTTAGCCAGTTAATTTGCTGAATAATTTCAGAACGAAAAATAAAGTATTGAATAGCAGTAAAACAGGGCCTTTAATTTACAAAATTTCTTAAGATTGTTTCTACTATTTTTTAAAGTTTTATCTGAGGTAGAAACCTAGGTTACCATTATGATGGTATGCTTCTGTAATTCTTGTTCCTTTTCTCATCCTCTAATAGACAGCATTCTGACATTGATGACTGTCCGGAGGATAAGAGGGAAGATTGTTAGAACTGCCGTCACTGTTAGTTACATATGCACGCTTAGAATTGGCAGTTCTTGCAGTTTAAGGTTAGGTTGTTTTTAGGTTTTGTGTTTCATAAAGGTTAAACTTTTTGTTCCATTATTATGTGTACGTGCATTGTCTGGAAAGGCCGTCCTCGAAGTGATCTTTACTGTGTCAGACGGGACATAAAACCCAACTCACACTCACGAATTTTTGTCCATCCATAGCATGAAACAGTTTTATTGCTGTAGCCAATTTGATTTTTTGTATCTTAACCTTCCCATTGTAAACTAAGGCTCTTGCTGGTGTTGTCAAAAAGTAGAAGCAGAAAAACTACTGTAAGCAGACTAGATGCATAACATTAGTTCGTGCTTATATCTTTTGACTTTGGCAGATTTTTTATCATCACTTATGAAACAAGCATGAAAGAAATTGCTTGCAAACTTAAAAATAAGTTTACAGATGTCACCATTTGAAGATATCGCAGCTTATACTGTTGTCTGATGAAATTTATGCATAACTAAGAGAGGTGTTGCAATTGCAGGCTTCGATCATCAGCGGAAATTCCGAAGGTGACGTCCGGTGGTGGACTTTTTCACCGAGCGTCCAGATTTCATTACAGGTACGGCGATATTTAATAACGGCAAGCAAACTGCCAAAAGTTGATGGACTGCAATTGCAATAAATGTAACAATGTCATGAAAATGTCAGTTATCTTCAAAAGCAAGAACAAGTCAACAACAACAAGATGGAACAGCAACAACAGTTTAGCCACTTGAATTTATTCGATTGTCAAATAACCGCAGTTTAACGGAGTATTGGAACTTTTGCTTCACAGAATTTAGTAAATTAACATAAATTTACATATGTGCGTTAATTTTTTTCACATGCGTTTACTTTTTTAACGTACATTAATTTATTAACACATTAACGCGTTAATTAGTGCGTTAATTTGACAGCTCTAATTTTCAGAGAAACTAAACTATAGCAAAGCCCCACTCACTTAATTACTTATTACCTGCTGTAATGTGTCCCATCACTTAGCAGTCTACATATCCTGATCAGTTTCTGTTCCACAATGTTGCTTGTTGCGGATGAAATTTTGTACCATACTGCATTCTCAGCAACCGTTTGGGATTTTAATATGAAATTTTACAGCTTTATTTAGTGAAACCTTTTACATCTAAATGCCAAGTAAAATGTGATTCTGTTGAAAAACGACGAAGTTATAGATTTTTCAACATGACCGCCTACAACATGTTTAAGGTAAAAATGCTATTTAATTTTTAAAAACTGGTTAAATGTAACTGCCAATGACGTCACAGTGACGTTTTGATAAACAGTATATTGTTTATAAATTATCACTAAATTATCGTTCTTTTAAAGCAATCGCCGGCTGTCCACTGGATTCATCTTCCAGCACGACGGCGCATCAGCACACACAGTGTGCAACGCCGCGCAGCGCACAGAACTGGCTGCGGGCCAGCTGTCCAGATATCATCACAAAAGACCAATGGCCTTCAAATTCGTTGAATATAAACCCAGTGGACTATCACGTATGGTGTGCAATGTTGGAGGGTTACTGCAAGTTTAAAACAAAGCCGAAAACAGGCGCCGAACTCAAGGAAGCGCTTTAGGTTATCTTGGGCAACCTGCCACAGGGACCGATCGACAAGGCTGTAAACGATTTCTCAAATAAGGTGACTGGAGGCTGGTGTTGTTGCTTGGAGCTGGTGGTGAACACTTCGAACATTTGCTTTGACAATGAAATTCTGGCATTTGATCATTAGTTAACTGTTTTGTTTCAACGATGTTATTAAATTGGTGTTGTAGCCAGAACATTTTTAAATGCTGAAAAATCTGTAGGCGGTCATGTTAAAAAGTCTGTAATTTCGTCGTTTTTCAACAGAATCACATTCTACTCGGCAGTTAGATGTAAAAGGTTTCAGTAAATAAACTTGTAAAATTTCAAATTAAAATTCCAAACGGTTGCTGAGAAAACAGTGAAAAACTTTAGGGGTCCACTTTTTTGCCGCACCCTGTATACTTGTTTGGTCCAATGATATGTCATGATAGATGGGAACTGTAACTTTCCAGGGTTAACCCTGGAGATTTGTGGTCAAATCCTGCAGCCAAAGCATGCAATTTCCCCATGTCCTCCAATAGATAGCATTCTGAGATTGATGACTGTCTAGAGGATAACAGGGAAGATTATTAGAACTACCATTATGTTAATTACATATGTAAGCATATAGTGGAGTTCTTACAATTTTAGGTTTAGGTCGTTTTTTGTGTTTTGTGTTTCATAAAGGTTAAACTTTCTGTAAAGGCTGAACTTTTTGTTCTGTTATTATGTGCACATGCAATTCTGCCTGCAAAGGCCGTCCCTGAAATGACCTATACTGTGTCGGGTGGGACATTAAACCCTACTCACTCACTCACTCATGCAATTGCAGATTGCTGCTGCCACCTGGCAGATATGAAGGAAACGATTCCGCCTATTGCCATATTACTTTGGTGTTGAGTGTGATATCTGATCTGTTTGCAGTGGCCGGTGTGAGACGGAGGCTTACCATGACAGCAGCAGAATCACACGCGATGAGCCACACTTTAAGCGGTAATAATACGCACATATTTCTGTTAATATCTTGTGCTTCTTGTGAATTACTGAAGGTAGTGAAGGGGAATAGTGCAAGGGTTGGGTTTATGCAGGCAGCCTATTGAATTTCTTTATTTACGATGGGATCAAAAATGGCAGCCAGCCACCATTTTGAAAAATTACGATTGGCACATCTCTGCAACTGTGGGTTTGATCTGGTCCGTGTTTTTTCTAAGGTAGGATTTTCAGGGTTGGCAGACTTAATAGCACTATTTCCGGTCGGATTAGCTCCAAGACAGCATCTGGCTGCCACCTGGAAGAAAATTTTTTTGGAACTGGTTGTCAGATTTACTTTCCATTTGATTTTAGGTTAGCTTTTGTTGATCAAATAGAGCTCGGAGATGCAAGCCCTTTTTAAGAAACGTTTAGAAACATTTTCCTCTGCAAATTTTATAACTGCTGTTAAATTTGTTAAATCTGCTGTTATTGTGCATAAGTGGACATTAAACCAAAATGATGACGATGATGATTATGGTGGGTTTTCAGTTTTGGCAGGTAATATGCAAGGAGCACATGAGTTTATCAGGCAGTGTATATGTGGGAGCAGGCTTCGAGAGGGGGGCGGGCAAGTGTTCAATAAAGATGGCATTTGGTGTGTTTATTATTGAATGTAGGACGTCATCGAATCCGGTGTTTGTTCGAGCATACAGCACACTCAGAGCCGGCTCAATACCCGCCACTTTCAACGCTCTCGGACTTAGCAACGAAAGCCGTACGCATTCAGTTTTCTCTCCTGTCTTTTACTTGATCATATTTAAAGGCCAAGTCGCACAAACAACAATATTGGCTAAATATGTACAGAATGTAACACTCATGAATAATATGCTGATCAGCTGAAATGAAAACATCGCTTTGAAGTAATTTTCAGAGAAATATGTTGTGCCAGCCGAATGCACCTGAACGTGCCACAGATACTGATGACGTCACTCACAGGACGCTTGGTTGACAAACTGACATTAGCATTGAAAACATACTAAATCTGTCGGTTTTAGTCAGAATGATGTCGGATTTACAGTACAAGTAATGACGCATAGGTGTCATCAGAAATTATGTCATTGTTCATTTGTTCACGACTAGAGGTGTGTGGTTAGTAAAATTAACAATGTGCTGAAATACTGTGGTTTTTACTGGGTTAACTACTGATGAAAAATTTGGCTTTTTAAAGGCTATTTGGCCATAAATTGAGCTGCATTTGACCTCAAAACAATAAAGCTAGTCAGCAACCCTCCTGTATGTGATGTCACAGTTCCAAATATTGCCGAAGCCATGAAAAGGGAAAAGTGAGTACTTTGTACCTAATTTTTAAGATATTAAGATGTATTAGCAACCAGAAGATTAATGAATATTGACAAATTAGCATTTGATTAAGTCAATTAGTGCTTTATAATGCTTTATAATAAGCCAGTGCGACTTGGCCTTTAAGCTGCGTCACTGCTGTAATTACGTTGTGTCTTTTTTCATCTGTTCGTCTGTCAAACTTGTGAACTGTGCTAAAGCCAATGTACAGAATGAGGTGTTTTTAGCAGCACACACATATGACCCTGAGTTACGCTGTGTTAGACAGTGCTCCATGTTCGCTGGGGAGAAAAATAGATTTGACAGTTTAGAACCAGTCTTTGCATTGCACGTTGCAGAAAGATTATGGTTGGTTTTTGTCAACTGTTTGTATAATGTGAACATGGAATCATGACAAATATGAGTACAAGTAAATATGGTGAAATAAATTTTGCTGAACATCGACAGATTAGAAACAGTCTTTTATCGTGTACAGTCTAATGCCGAGTGTTTGTGCAAATGTTCAGTGGACACACTAGATCACCAGGCAGCGCTGTCACGATCTCTGGAAGACTTTTCCGCCATTTCCCCCGCAATGCAGCGTGTGGTTCGTGGTTACCATGGCACCCAGCAGTCCTTCCTGAACGGCACCAATGCAATGGGAGCCAATGGCAGGGGGTTCGACGGATCCTTTTTCAGTCCGCATCCCTCCCCGACCGTGGAATCGCATCCGCATCGGTCGTCGTCATGCGATACTCTCGTCAGTCCGCTTACCAACGGCGGGAGTGGTGCCAACAATCCCAGGGCTCACATGTCATCGGCCACCGCTGCCGAACATCATCGCCCGGTGTCCCACCAACAGTCGGTCCTTGGCAGCATTGATCATACCCTCGCTGCTCTGTTTGCCGTCGGGATCGCGGTCGTGCTTGCGATCATTTTTATCCTGCTTGGACAGGACAGCGCGGCCGCTACCGTCTCGATCCCCGATCTCGAACCCGACCTCGGCGCCGGTGCCCATTTTTGAACACGTTAATTTCTTACTTACTGCATGCCACCGTGTGCGATTTTTCAGCGGCATGCGAGGTGCACCGTCAGTAGAGTCTGTAATTTTTTAGGCCAGCGTTGCACAAACTTGACAAACTTTTTCTTCAGCGGAGGGCAGTTTAAACGTGGTCTGAAATGAGTTTGTATGCGGGTTTTTTTTTATATTTGCCAGGCCACCACTGGTGCATATTTGCTGTATTTTTTGTATTATGCTCTGCCAGTAGATTATAGGCACCACTGTGGTCACATCGGCTTGCTATATAGGGGGTAGAATTAAACGTGTTGGCTAGGATTCTGTTATGGCATATGCTTCCATATCCATTTTGATTTGTTAATAGACTGATTGATTGATCAGTGGAATCAGTTGATTGGTAGGAATCGACCAGTTGCACTAGCATAGGCAGCTGGTTGTCAAGACCGCTGGTTCTGTTATTCTAGTTCTGTAACATTTTATGTGTCCGCTTCCTCGGTCGAATAAACGGATTAGATTTTGGGATCTAGCTGTGTGCTAAAATACCATTTTGGAGGTTTGTTCTTTATGATTTTTAGGTGTGCATTGTTGCATTTTCTCAAAACATTGGTCAGTCCATCTTGGGACAAGGATGAACTGGTGTGGTTTTGGGGTCAAACGGTTAATGTCGTAACAGGTCGTAGCAGTCGACTACTAACAGACGAATTAAATTAGACCAAAGCACCTGCTTGACTGCTTAATACTTATGAATGATAACAAATATTATCAAACAAAACCTGCTTGACCAGAGAACAAAATGATGTGTTACAGAGCTATCTAATCCAATCCAATCTAATCTAAAAACAGTTTGGTATAGCGCTAGCAATTGTCACATCGTTATTGTGAAGCATGCCGAACTGTCCTCGGCAGGGTTGGCCGATGCTGTGAGATTATATGAGTGATTATTTCCCATGTATTGAAGTGTCACTGATTGCATGCATTTACTAATTGCATGCGTTTATCAGCAGTTGTTTTCAATTACAAGCTGTTCAACTGCCACCTTAGTGTTATGACTAGCTTGTTACATGCAGTATTGTTCAAGAACTGACTAACTATGTTGTCAGTGGCTTCTATCCCTATACAGGGTGGGCCAAAAAACCGGACCTGTTTGAGCGTTGATAACTCAGCGATGGTTGATGCTAGAAAGACATGTGATACGTCAAAAGTTTCAGAATGCTGCAAAGAATAAAAGACAAATTTGCCTTATGAAGCATTTGAATACTTGTAGCCTAATTTGCATAAATATTTGTCACCTCCCGAAATTCTGCCAAATTTGACTGTAACACATGGATTTAACATGGATATTTGAGCTTTTATGACTTAGCGATGTTTATTGATGGAAAGGCGCGTAACATGCCAAAAGTTTTGAAATTGTGTACAGAAGAATGGTACAACTTGTGTGTCTTAGCATTTAAATATTCTTTGTCTGATTTACACAAATCTGCCCCACCCCTAAAATCATGCTAAATTGGCAGTAACGCATGAATTTAAGTTGATTTTCATTCAACATACGTTGAGTTTAGATGAAATTTGACATAGGCAGTTGCCCAGCTTTTGCATTCATAACCGTCATCAGTCTTTTTAGGCAGCTGATCGATCGCTGGAGTCAATGTGTTCAGGATCAGCTGAGCCCAGCATTCGATTATCACACGTTTTAGCTGGTCAGTTACTGAAATTTTGTGACCGTGCTATCTGTTGCAGTGCCCCCACACTGAATAATTCACAGAATTTAAATCTGGACTTTTTGGCAGCGAGTTTTTGAGTTCGATGAACTAGGGCACATGGGAGTGCAGGCAAATGCCTAATTTCAGGGGTAATGAAGATTTATGCAAATTATGCTAAGAATATTTAAATGATTTGCTATGCAAGTTTGGCCCTTTTTGTCTACAACATTCTAAAACTTGACATATCACACGCCTTTCTACGGGTAACCATCGCTGAGTTATCAACGCTCAAACAGGTCCGGTTTTTTTGGCCCACCCTGTACTTGGTGGGCGCAGCTTGTGTCCAGTGAAAGATAGGAGGGCAAGTTTTGTTAGGGGTGTACACAATATACGTGTAAATTGCTATCTCCAGAAATGCTGTTTTTAACTCAAAATACACCCACTTGGGGAGCTTAGAGCATTCCCCAGGCCCGTTAGCTGGATTAAGGGTGCATGGCCCCCGAAAAGGGAGAGGAGAGGTGTAGGGGAGGAAAGGATGGAGTAGGAAGGGGAGAAGGGGGCGGATGGAGGGGGTTTCAGCCCAATTTCGATTTTAGATTTGGGGGATAGAAGTCCCTGATCGTCGTTGTCATGTGTTGGTTAAGTCAACTATTATCAGCAGTCATCATGTTGCACTTGGACTGTAGTGTAGGCGTACCATTGTGCTTTTTTTGTCTCACTCTCAGAGCGGTAGATGTGTAAATACAACATGTCATTCGTGCGTGCTTTTTTCTGCTGATGCGCTCGTATTTATTTAACAGTTTATTAATGTTATTAGTGCACATATTATTATCATTATTATTAATATTGATATTTTTGTGCTCACAAACACAAATCTCACAGGCTGAAAATATCAAATGCAAGCAGTATGGTTAGTCATTATGAAACATATTTATGAATGATTAATAATATTATTATTAATATTATTGCTATTATTTTTTTTTTTTTTTTTTTAACCCTCGGTACTCCGTTCCCGAGGGAGCCTAAAAATTATTGCTATTATTATAACTATTGCTGTTAATTGCTATATATTATCGTGTAATGCATTTATTGTGAGTTGTGCCAGTGTTCTTGATATGGTGGTCTGTTAACTTAAAATGCATGCATGTAGTCGTGTCTGTTGAATCCTTCGAGCCATTTTACAACAACAACAACAACAACAACTGTTACTACTACTACTACTACATTTTTATCAGTCAGTCATATTCATGTGTAAAGTACTATTACTTAAACACTATTTCTCGAAGATGTCTATTATGTCTTAAAGTGTTTTATGGTCGGGTTAAAACCTTACAAAGTCTTAATGTGGGATGCAATATTTGACGTTGTTAGGTTTAGTTGTTTCTGGTGTTTTTCTGCCAGTGTTGAGTGGTTTTTTCTGGTTACTCTGCATGAAGTATTGATAAGGTGTGGTGGTACGTTTTCTGCTGAGTCTACCGAACGTTTTCTCTATTCTGGAAATCTGCTTGCACTGTTATTGAAATACTCATCTCCTTCTCACTAAGCAATTTGGTTATCGTTTGTAATGTGGTCATTTGCGTAGTCCCCATTACTGTTCCTGCCCGTTTGTTTGTTCGTCTGTCTGTCCCGTAAATAGGTAAAGTTTCCCATAGTTACCAGCTGTCTCACTCTCTGTAGGGTCAGCGCTTATCTCTGTTTCAAAGCCCTGAGTCAGCCGGCAGTGAGCTGCAAAGTGCAAACTCAAAAGGTTAAAGGTTAAAAGTGGTGATATAGCTCTTTATGGGAAGCCCATCTCAGAGCTGTGGAGCGTCACCTGCCATATGGGATCACACAGTGTTACCTGCCACCCAACACAGGTGAATGCACCCACCTTAACCCTAGCCAGATAGGCCGGTACTCGATTTACCTACTCCAGAGGGATAGAAGGCTGTGTTGACCTAGGTGGCTGGTTGCATACAGAGATGGTTTACCTGCCCACAGGCAGTCACCCATCAAATATTAACCCAGCTCGGTGTAGAGTAACTTTGTTGATTTGGTCAGACACATTACAGCTACGCCATGCTAGCAACCGAACACTACTCAGTTATATGGGCAGTAGGCCAGACCTCTCCATATACTGCCATTACGTTCTTAGCAGTGAAGCCAGTACCAAATTATACCGCCTGCTGACATAGGCAAATGTGTGTGAATAACTTGCCCAGGGTTGTAACATGCCGGCAGACACGGTTCGAAGTCGAACCAGTGACCTTGCAGTGACGATCGCCAAGCCACATATCCCATACAGGCTGCTTAACTGTAAACAAAAAGGTGCATGTAAATAGGGCCCACAGTTTTCCGCGTGCCGCGGAATTTCGAGCCGAGCCACAGAATTTGCCTTTTTCGCAAAATTTTGATGTATCTGTGGAATTTCACAAAATTTCACAAAGGTTGAGAAATGACCAGCGATTAATACTATCATTGGCTTCATGATGCAATTTTATCACGGAAGGTGATGGAAAAATTTAATCTGAACTGCCAACTGTGGGCCCTACTAATAGCTGTCGCAATACGGCAAAATTGTATGAAGCAAACACAAACTTTTGTGTTGTGTGTGACTGTGTGTGTGTGCATTTGATTGTTAAATAAGTAACATTATCACCATTAGCTCAACATTCCAGTCGACTACGCTCTTTGCTCATTTCTCATGGAAGCAATTATCTCTGTTGTTTTTGTGAAATAATGTGTATAACATTTTGTCGTTTAATATGTCACTTGTTAACATGGTTTGATTTGAATGTGCTCACAGTATATTTTTGATTTGTTATTTTTCTGACAAAATATTAACATTAAGAACTGCATATTTATAATAATCATAATAGTAACATCTGTAATATTCATAATAATAATATTCTCTGATCCTGACCATATGCCAAGCCTCCATATGTTATTGTTGGTTTCTATGCTGATTAGGTTTTAAACCTTGGTGATAATGTTTTTTTTTTGAAATTATATTGCATCATGTTTTAATATGAATTCTGTTAATTCTGTGCCAATATTTCTGCATTCACGTCTCTCTTTCTGTACTAATCCCATTGTCATGGCTAGGTCGAATTTTTCCTTCTTTTTCAGTTATCTTAACAGTAGATTCATCTGCAGTTTTATAGGATCTGTATTGGCAAAGCAGACCGCGATAATCAAATTGTATTTTTTTCACATCTGTTTCTTATTTCGTTGTCCCTGGAAGATGTACCAGTGCAGTTGAATTGGAGTTGTTTTGCTTGTTGTTTTTGTCGTAACTGTCTAATGCAGCTTAAGTCGTATTTCTATCCAGAATGTGGTAAACTACATTACAGGCAACTTCGATTTTTTTCAGCATAAATTAATGATACTACTTTGATTTTAGCTATTGAGTTATTTTGGTTTGGTTTTTTCTAGGTTTTCCGACATGACAAAATCATGGTTATGTGTTATAATGTTGGATTTGCAGTGTATTGTTTTTTGCAGCATTTTGTATCTGGTACAATGTGTCAAATGTTTTGCATTTTAATTAGAGGTGTGCTGAGTATTTGATTCTTATTCGGCCAAATAATGGCTCCAATTCAATTATTCGTACTCGTGTGAGAACGTGAATAGTATGAATACGAATACTGCGTGATCACAAATCTTTGTTTTCTCTACAGATTTGCATTTAGCAGCTGATGCCATCAGCACCATGCTGGTTGTTTTATACTGAGAATAGAGTCATTTTATGCAGTAATATAAACGTGCGAAGATTTTACGTATATCTGACGATGTTTGGGTCTTCTTAGTCTGACTGTTGTGACTAGAAATATAATCTTTACATTTATTTCTATATTACCAGCAGGTTTTTAGTTGCTTATTTAGTGTTTGTATTTGTATTCAGCTGCTGGTGAGCTGAATATTCGTTTCTGGTTGAGTAGTAATAATTGCTTTTTGGCACAGCTCTAGTTGTTTCGGTGTTTTGGTGTTTTCGTATCTGGTTCCGCTTAGGGAATGCAAACCCGGGGTGTATCTTTCAAACCTCCACACTCTTCTTACCCTTTCCATTTAACTCCACATTTGAAACTGTTTTCCTTGCACTGCATTGCCCAAATTTTGCATGCTAGCAGGTTACTTTGGACAGAGCTAATTATTCATGTAGAAGTTTTCCTCTATTTACTAGTTAGCCACAATACATCCGGTATAAACAGACGACAGGCAACTACTCGTAACAAAGGGCCAAGCCTTTAGTTAAGGTCACAGCTTAACAGTCGGCTGAAAAAAAATACATGTAAAAGCTATTGTTAGCAATTTTATACTGCATATGCTTAATGATTAACACCCAAAATTAAACCCGTAAACCCGGGTTTTTGCCCACTCTCAGACCCAGGTTTACGGGTTTGAAAACGGCCGGGTTTACCCTGGTTGCATTCTGTACTTTCGCTCATTCCCATGTGCTTCATTCTATGCATATCAAACGCATTCTGGTAGATTCGACTCGGTAGCGCTGGATTTTTCTGCTGTGCTTGTAATTCATGAAGCCCTTTTTACATTCAAAACACTTCACGCTCTTGAACAGTGGCTGAAGACACGATATGGTAATACGTGTAAAACAAAAGGTTTTTTGGCAAAGCAGGTCGTATTTTCAGCACGTTTTCGATGTGCGAAAAAGTGTTGCAAGATTTGACGAAATGTTTGCGCCGGCATTTTAATTTTCCATTGTATGTCTTCACGTTAATTGCAGTCGAGCTGTTAAGGCTGCTTCACGTTCGATGCGACAGTAGACTCTGCTGAATCTATTCTTGTGTTCTGGTTTTTGCGTCGCTTGCATTCGTTGCGTACATATTTGATTGCGCACTTGTCTGCGCGTCACTTGCGTAAAAAGTACGGGAGGATCTTGCGTCGTATTGCGTACGTGTTTTACACTGGATGAAACTCTTCAGGCTTATGGGGTTACGGTAGCACAACTGGAGGCGGTCGCCGGATTTTTAGACCAGGTGGGTACAGCTGGCGCCCACTGAAAAATAGGGGGAGTTTTGTTTATGGTGCGTATATTGTAAGTTGCTATCGAATTGCTATCAGAAGCGTTGTTTTAGCTCAAAATGCACCAGAAACCGTTTGGCGGCCGGGCTTGGCCCGAACCCATTGAGGGAACTTACAGCGCTTTCCCAGAACCCTTAGCTGGACTAAGGGTCTGGGGCCCCCAGGAAGGGGAGGGCTGAAAGGGGGAGAAAGGAACGAGAAAGAGGAGAGCCTGGAGAGGGGAAACCTCAGGAAGCTAGTGACGGAAAGGGGAATAAAGGATAGGGAAGGGGAGTGGGAAGAAAAAGGAGGATGGGAAAAGCAACGGGAAACTCCGGATATCGATTCTAGATTTGGGGGGGGGGGT
>Ga0209367_1004111_pt1 | contig 20009 bp, 14 predicted proteins | sample WorMetLIZISLAND2_FD_187412 | JGI IMG/M metagenome (GOLD analysis project Ga0209367, IMG submission 187412) | Marine gutless worms symbiont microbial communities from Max Planck institute for Marine Microbiology, Germany - Olavius geniculatus... ...
CACTAGTACTGACTGAACAGGATTGTTTTAAAGAACTGTTTGAAACTGTCAATGTCACACGCTGGATCTCTGAGTTCATCTGGCAGCGAGTTCCAGACCGTCGGACCAGCAGCTGGAAAAGCCCGACGTCCGTACGTGTTGAATCGACAGCGGGGTACGATTAGCCGGTGTCGGTTGGCAGAACGTAGTCGATGTCGCGATGCAACTTCGATGACTGGCTTGATATGATCGGCGAGGTACCGAGGTGCTTGTCCGTGCAAACAACAACATGCTGCTTGTCATTGTTCAATTAAACGACTTTTAAATGTTTCTGCCAGTACGGCAAATACTGACAGTTGCGATTGCTTTGCTAATTATATTACAAATATGAATTACAATATAAGACTTACTGTTGTTTCAATAAATTGCAAAAATTGTCCCATTGGCTGTCCATACAATTTATTCCTTCGTTTTCCACGAACCCCTGCGAGTTGGTGCCGGGTTTTCCGGTCCCGCGTTTTCCACCCATGTGATTTGGTGCCGGGTTTTCCAGTTCCGTGTTTTCCACCCCTGTATTTTTGACGGTGCCGGGTTTTCCGGTCTCGCGTTTTCAGTCGCCCCTGCCCACGCTCATATCACGCTATATACAATTTGGCAAGTTGTTTCACAGAGAACATGCACACTGCACGGCAGTATAAATTGCTATCACCAGAATAGCTGTTTTGACCTCAAAATGCAGTTCACAAACCATTTGTCAACCGGGCTCTGCCCGGATCTACCGGGGAGTTTACAGAACTTGGCTGGTTAGACCCTCTAGCTGGGTGTGGGGCCCCTCGGGAAAGAGAAGATGAAGAAACGAGAATGGGAGGAGAGAACGTAGAGGAAAAGGGGGATAAAGCATAGGGAAGCGGAGTACAGAGAAAGGGGAAGAAAAAGGGGCGGATAGGGCCATGGAGGGGAGGCAGGAAAGATCGAACGGAGCCCGAAGGAGAAGAAGGACGGGGTTGAGCCCGAAAGTGGGGGGAACATGAGCCCAAAATGGGGGAAACTTGCGCCCGATTTCGACTTCAAATTTGGGGGAATAGAAGCCACTGCCCCAAACACCACCCCTCGGCGCTTCGCGCCTCGCTCGGGACATTCGAAATTTCAATCCCTCTGTCGTCAGGCTGTGACATTTCTTACCCGCCCCAATATTTCAACAGAACGATGCCTTCTTTCGCGATAATGCATAAATTATCAGAGTTAAATAATGTCGCTTCTGGCCAAGTGTGAACTTTTATGGTGCAGCAACCTTACAACTTGATATTTGCTATGAACTTGTTTAAGGTCTACTTCCCAAATTTTATAGACCTATCTTCCTGAAGGTAGATTTCTGGCTACAACGTTTATCTAATCCGATTGACGAAGACCTCTACGGATGTTGTTGTAATACCCCGTTTACAAGATCAAGCAAACATCGAGCAATCATCGAGCAAATATTCAGCTAATGCATTCAAAATACACGTGCACGACGTGTGTTTTAATTGCTCAACGTTTGCTAGACGTCTGCTTGATCGATCATTTTGATCGTGTAAGCTTGAACGGGGTATAACGCACACATTATTTAATTTCTTAATGGGACATTATGAATAATTTACGGGATAACGTACCTATATCTAACTGAGCACTCGAAGATGAACGGTCTGAGACGACAATAACAATAAGTCTACGTGTTTGGCGCGTGCTAATTGCAAGTCGTGATCCGATTGTGATAAACTCTGATTATGATAACTCGGATTGGTTGTCAGTCAGTCACGTGTCACAACGACCAGGCTTGTCACACGTAGAGCCTACAGAAACTCAAGCTCAAACTCCACTTGCACTTCATTGTTATTCATCGTTATTAGTGTTGTTCATCGTTTGCTTTATTGTGTGCAACAAAATGATTTGAATATTCAATGAGCAAACAAACGCTATATGATACGGCAAGCAGCATTAGGGCTTAAGCCTAATTTGCCAATTAATGCAGTGGCTCGTTGGCCTGATCATAGTGACAGTACAGCATAACAAGAAGCCCAGCTGTGGTTAAAAAGCCGACCGTACCGCCTAAGTCTGAAAATCAGCGTCCGACTAGCATCACGGAGAAAAAGCAATTTGTCAGAGGTGACACAGTTCCATGCACGCTATGTTAACGGAACGCTGTCTCGAAAGCTACAATGAACGCTAGTAGGACTATAACCAATGATATCCACTAAGATATATAACTCAATGCCTATAACAGACATCGTACGACGACGGGGTCATTTTAGCTGCGTTTTGGATGGCCTAACAACCATGAACAAGTTTAGTGTGCCACGGATAATTATAACTCTATGCCGAAGCACGAAAAAAAACAAATTTACTAGTATAAAACTGCATCACTACAACAAAAGAAAACTCTTTCCAATTTTCCGTCTGCCGTGCCGTCAAACAGAAATTAAAATTATTAGCTACAAGTATTAAAACTATTAAAAGTACTGTTATCATTAACATATTTATAATACAGTTATCCGTGGTGCACTACACTTGTTCATGGTTGTTGGGCCATCCAAAACGCAGAATGGATGCGTGGCTCACCAACACCTACAGCTGTGTGGCAACTGCAGCTATCTTGCAAGTGTGTCGGTGCCTGCAACTATCAGCCTGTGTATATGAACCAACTTCGATATGCATCGTCTACATGTGCAACTGTGGAGTTGCCAACCAGAAGGAAGATGAAAAAAATGTAGACGATACGGTAGAAATTAGGCCGACGATTCGGACATGGACGACGAATAAACCAAACTATTTAGCTATGAGACTGCTACGTAATAATGGAGTGTGCAGTTATTTACTGTCTAAACTGTTCAACGTTCTTGATGTAACAAAGGATATGAAAGAACTGTGGCGAATGTGTGAAAGTATTAGCAACTTAAACATTCAAATGACGTTTGACGACCACCGATGTTGTCACTTACGGTGCATATATTCAACAGCTGACAGCTCCCTTGACTAAACTACTCTCTAGAAGGGCTATCATAGCAAAATTATCTACAGATATAGACCATTCTGAAATGCATTACTAGAACTTCACCCTTGTGTGGTACCGATAACCACAAAATCTGGTCTTGGCCCATCGACTAACAGACGATTAGTAAACTGCACTAGTTAAGAGACTGCTACGTAATACTGCAGGCGCAATATGCAGTTATCTACTGTCTAAAGTCTGTAGGTGTTGGTGTAACTCAAATCTTTGATACTAACAAAAAACTGTGGCGAATTTGTGTTGGTATTAACAATACAACAATTCAAATGACAATTATGGTCTCCGACGGCGTCACTTACAGGGTACATATTGAACAGCTGATAGCTATGACTAAGCTACTACTTTGGAAAGGCTATCATAGCAAAATGTTACCTATAGATATGAGCCATTTTAAGAACACATCACTAGAACTTGCGCCCTTTTATGGTACCGATAACCCCAAAATCGGGTCTTGGCCCATGGACTAATGATGGAATATCAGATTTTAATATTTTTTTGATAAGAATATTCCTGACATAACTGGCTATCAAACGATCATTCAAGTCTCCACCTCACTTGACATGTGCTTCTACACTACCTAGGGAAAACGCAACACACGAAATAAGTGTTTAAATGAACAAAAAACTTCAAAAACATACCCGACACTATCGATAAAATTTCAATAGCTTTTGGTATAAATATTCCTGACAGATATGGCATCAAATGACCGTTCAAGTTCCCACTTCACCAGACATTCTGTCTAATACCAGGCTTGCCAGATTTTTTTGAAGTCATGTGATCCAACGTACACAAGAAGTAGCGCAATTTTTATCATTTATATGTAGCCCAATGGAAGCAATTGATTCAAAAGTAGAAAGCAAAGCACCAAAGCAAAATTTTAGGGCGCCATCGACTGCCAACGAAAAGTAGCCTAACTGCTGATTTTTCGCGCAATCTGGCAACTTGTTCACGTTACGCCACTGCAGACAGTGTGGTAAAGATGTGCAGTATGTCCAGTGTTGACAGAGTAAAAAAAGTGCATCCAATATATACATAGAGTTCTCACACCTCAGTTACCAACAATGACCGACCAAAGTCTAAAAAAATTCCTGTGCCTCCAGTTGCCAATGCCTTCAGTCCATAGAAAATGTGCATCCCAAAAATTTTTTTCTGACCATCCAAAACATTAGTGCAGTTTTTAGTCAGCTTTCAAAGGTTCACTGAAAATAAACTGGCAACTAGTCTGTAATGATGCACAGTGTCTTTAGCTTAGTTCTCATGGCTACTGTTCAGTGTGTCAATTTGTTATTTTATCAGCTGTTGTGTAATATCACACGACATGCCATGATATAAAAATAAAAACTTTAACAAATTTTTGCCCCTCCTACCTTTTCCCCGGATGCAACCAAAAGCACATAAATTTTTTCAGACCTAAGCAGTATGGTTTGACGTAAGATAGGTGAGTGTTTAAAGAACTTATACACACTTCAGAAAGTAGTTTATTAACACGTTATCCAGTGACGTCGTGGTTCAAAGCGTTGGGACAAAGCAAAAATTGCAGTTTTCCACAAACAAATAAAACATGTGTGCTCACTGCTCAAACATCAGTTTTGCCTATAAATCTTCCAAAAGTAAATGTTTTCAACCCACAAATTTCTGGCCAAAAATTCCAACATGCCAAAATTTAGGGAGAATTGCCAGAGCTGAGACACACGGGCAGATACCCATCTAAAATGCAGCCAAAACTCAATCCAATTTTCGTTTCTTGTTCCACTAATAATGAAACAGTTTATTATGGCTAAGTTTTCAAAACATTTCAACACAGACAAGAAATTTGAGCTAATGCTTACGAGACGCGCGAAAGCCTATAGCAGTTCCGGTTCAGTATATTAGCTGAAAATTGGAATGTTCACGCTAAGTTAATATACAAATACCAAATTCTCTATCTGGATCACATAACGATAGTTCCGTGCAGCCGACAGTGAAAATTTGGTAATCCTAACTTGCACCGCTTTTGACTGATCCACCTGTGTGATGGACGGATGAACAGAATTGCGATGGCAAAGACGCGATGAAAGCAGTAGCTGATTTTGCGCGTAAAAATATAACAACTCAATCAATGCAACAAATCAGCGTTAGTTAGTGCTGGGCGTTGTAAACCGATTCCCGAGGTGGCAGCACCATCGAACAAAATGTCACAAATTACGCTGTAAGATATGCAAACCGTTTCACCAAATACTGTGCATCAGAAATGTACTAAATAATAAATTATTGTGCTCACAATACAACGAAATCGTACAATGAAAATCTGTCGCTGTTTGAGTTAGATTTGTGGGAATTTGGGATAAAATACAGACCTTTATTACAATCATGCCGAAGTGCACATAATGATAGTACCGTGGTGTGTCCTTGTGAATGACAGACTTGTGTCGCAGCCCAAAATCGCCAAAAAAACCATAAAACCCCCTATTTTGGCGTTCAAGGTCATCCAAGGTCATTGAATTCGGCGCCAATCGAAAGCCAGCATATGATTTCCTATCGGTGATTTATAGTAACCTAGGCCTTATCTCGCAGCGTTATTAAGATACAGCGAGTTATTGGCCAAAAATCGCAGATTTTGCTCACCCGCCTCTCATTTAGGGCCCTCATTCGGGGTGACCCCCTTCGGATTTATGGAAAAGCTTTACGGTTCCTGAAACTAGAGTCTTCCAGGCAGCCGATGGTGAAGATTTGGTGATCCTATCTTGCACCTTTTTTTTACTGATCCACCTGTGTGACAGACAGACGGACAGAATTGTGATGGTTAAGACGCGCTGAAAGCAGTAGCTGCTTTCGCGTGTAAAAATTGCAAATACTGGAATATTCTATGCTATGGGCAGCAAACAGAAACTCACATGAATCAACCAATAGTTTTTTCCAGCTAAGTTTTTAAAGTATCTAATAACTGAAAACCCGTACAAATCCAAAACCCATCAAATTGGGCCTTTTATAGAAACCTGTTTAACCTGAAGAAACCCATAAACTCAAACCCCCCTCCCCTCCCAAAAAAACAGCAAAAAACCTGCCAAGTTGGACTTTTTTAATACACGTTTTCTGCAACCCTGAAAACTGACACACTTCCCCTTCAGCCATGACACCACTGACGTCAGTCCAGTGCTGCAGACAGTTTGGTAGACATGGGCAGTGCGAGTGCTAGCGTGGAATGAGCAACAGCAGCACTGGTTAACTTTGGACAAATTTGACGTGACATGATGTGCACAACTGTGCAGTCCACAAGTGTTATGGGTCACTATTCCGACAAATGAGGCTCAGAGAAACAGAATCATGTTGAAGTAAGATAACATAACATGAAGACCCAGTTGTTACGGTCAGGATTAGAGAACTGTCGGAACAGCACCGATCAAAATAGTGACCCGAAACCGTCCAAGAAGTGCAGCCAGAGATGTCTTTAACGCTGCTCATATGTCTCAGTTACCAGCATTCACTGACCGATGTCTGTCAATAGCGACCTACAAATAACATAACATATCATAGTTTGACGTAAGAATATCTCAGGAACAAAATGTGCTTAACCAAAAAAATTTACAAGTAAACATCGAAAAAACTTTTGCAAAAACATAAAGCAGTTCCTGAGATGACTTAGAAAAAACATTCGTAAATCAACTCCTAAGAAATAATTTACAGGCCTCAATGTGAATAAACTGACATCAACTAAGCCAAGATAATGACTGCCTGTAGTTGAATATGGCATTTTCCATGGTCTTTTTGACTGACTACAAAACTGCTCAAAATTAAAGTAATCGATTAATCGAAGATAATTTTCGGAGATTAATCAATCAAGGAAAGTTACAAATAGTGCCAGCCATACAGCACAAAAGACAGCAACATATATAATATGACCAGTGGTATTGTGGGTTAGAACATGGGGAGTTGACTTTCCGACATCATTTCACATTTCCGACATGCAAATTTTCGACAGAATTCCAACAGACCCTGCAAATTTCCAGCAGAAAAGATTAGTAAATTAAAGATGCTAAAAATTTTAAGTTTGCTCCCAAATTTTCCCTAAATTTGGCTTATTTCAGCCCCAGATTAAAATTTTCCAATGTTCAGAATTTAGTGGAGGGGCAACTGCCCCCTCCCCCTTGCCATGATGCCACTGGATATGATAAGATATCTCACGTGGTGATCGTGAATAAGAGCGTGACTCGGAGCGAGAATAACGTTTGTTACGACGACCTCCGTAGCCGCCTGGTGAACGCGACCTGCGACTACAACATACACATTAACCTGTAACTTTTAACCTTCACTCACTACGTACAATACACATAATCCTAGCCTAGCCATTACCTGCTACACAGCATACATACCCTAGTACTAAACCTAACCAAAGCCTAGCCCTAGTGTAAGTAGTGCTTATTACCCATAGCTCCGTAGCCACCTGGTGACCGAGACCTGCGACAAGAAAATGACCCAACTTATTTTTGTCAGAACTTCATCAAATCTGCACCAAATTTGATAATTTTCGGCATACAGATAGCCAAGACCACAAAATTACGTAAAGTACATTCAGTGTTCACGTCACATAATTTACGTCAACGCACTACAGTGTTAAAGCAGATGCTCCAATTTGTTGCAGAATGCTTAGTTGTTGTCACCGTAAAAGTTCTAACGACTTAATTAAGCACACGATAAACTGAAAAGTAATTTATTTAGCATAATTATAAATTTGTGAAACAACATGCTTCCAAATTTTTAGAGTTTATTCTCAAAATAAACACAATGGCTTAGATGTGATGCCATGGCTGATAGCGGCAATAACGATCAACTGTTCAATATCACAGCACTCATTTATGGATTAGACGTGTTTTGAGCTCATAAGTCAGCTATTTAGTTGACTGCTATTTTCAGCGTAAAATATTTAACACTTCAAAATTATTAAATCATGTGGCACCCTCTGTCAAACTGATAATGAAAAGGTGAGCAATCTGATACTAATAATCACCGCGTAATGTAACAATTTCGAGCATCTGCGTTTGACATGGTAGTGCATTAATTCAATGAAGCGGACAATGAATGTGCCTCACATAATTTTATCGTCGTGGGTCATTTTTTGGCACACCCTGTATATATAACATTAGCAGCAGTACAGTGGTAAATTCAGTTAGGAAACCACCTCCATAAACCTGGAAAATTAGAATTTTTAAGTCTCTGACATCCCAAAATGTGTTTGCTGCATGTTAAGTACCGAAAATGGCGAGAAAGCAAGGAACAGGGTGGCCACTCTCCAGTCATGATCAAATTCCCCGACTTTTCCAGACATTTTAAGGGAACACAGATGGAGCATCGCCCCTCGCAACAGTAGTGATATGACGTCTATTGGCAACAATTTTAATTCTTTTCCAGAGAATTAACTGACCAAATTTAGTGTAGTTTAAACAATAAAGGCAAACAAAAGCGGCTTACCGTCACCGCAGATTTAAAATCATCGGAGTACAAGTCTGTGAGCAAAGCGAGCAGAAGAAATGGAGTTGAATGCAAATATTCAACTAGTAATGAACAGTTCTGGGATACTTTTCCCTGACAAGATTTTTCTCCCTGACATTTCCCTGACATGTTTCAAATTTCCTGACATTTCCAGGTTTCCCAAGTTTTCCAGACAAGTGGTCACCCTGAAGGAAGCATAAACTGACATACCCCACTGGTCGGCCAAGATATACACCAGGAGTGGGAGTGTGGGCTCGGTCAGTAATGGAATAGTCGACGCGGATTTTACGTCCATCAATCTCCGTATCAACAGCCATCTCCTTGGCCTGCAAACAACAAACATTAAGCATTTAGTAATAGTACTAGTTACATAATGCATGTTATAATCAATAAACTACACGAGGTTTACCATGCATGGCAAGTGGGCATAGGCTGTCTCAAAAACGAAAAGTCGGTAAACAGAACTATAATTACCAATAAAAAGTTAAATAATGGCTGAAAAAGAAATAATTAGTTAAAATTCCACGAATAGGTTCAAGGCCAGCATTTTAAAGACTAAGGCCAAGTCCAGTGATCTTCGAGGCCAAAGTCACTAAGGAAGTAAGTAACAGTAACAGTAATAGTAACAGTGAAGGACAGTGTTTATGGTTCTGTCATCAATCACGGCACTGCCACTGTGGGAGTTCACTTGGTACATTTGATGAATGTAGCACGAGCAGCCACCGACATTTGCACCAAACCAATCAGCTTCAGCCACATATCCACCTAAACTGACAACTAAAGTATTAAATTCACCATCGCCATTTATTAATTTACTAGTCAGCTCATACTCACTTTACCATCCCACAGAGAGTAGGGTAATGTCAGTTGTGCACAAATGCTCTCTGGTAACAATACAGCAATTGAAAAAGCTCCATATCTGGCCCACACACACCGCTTTCCATTGCCCCCATTCTTGCCCCTTCCCACGTTGCACCTTCCCCTTCAGCTTCAGATTTCTAGTGCTATACAATGTGCACATACACTACACATATAATGTTCTGGTCCCATTCTGAATAAAAAGTTGGGGAAGACTGACCTAGTTAGTGTAATCAATCTAGATCATGTCCTGACACAAGACTATGAGAAAAACACAGCATGCACAATACAGCATTGACATAATGCCCTGTGGCTTAACCACGCAATTCTGACTGGGCAAAGTAGTCCCTCAAGTGGGGGTTGGGAAGTTAAGGGGTGCAGAAATGTCACCGGTACTGTCAGTGCGAAAATGAAACACACGAATGCAGGGATGTGCACGAGACCTTCTGAGCTGAGACCGAGATGAGACTCGAGACCCATGTCTCCAAGACCGAGACGTTCAAAATTTTGTCCGAGATGAGACGTTGCAGCTTCCGAGACGCTGGCTGAGACCTTGAAGCTCCCGAGACTCTCGAGAGTCTCGGGAGCTTTAACGTCTCGCCCAGAGGTTTTCCGCGACGTATAGTGAAACATATTGGCAATGAAAAAAATTATACGGATTAATTAACTCGCATCATGTTAAGCGCTTTCTATTTGAGATATTGTGGATTTTTGCACTTTATTTTGACAATTATCATTGAATAATTAACGGCTTGCAAAAAAAACGCTGTAAACGAATATGTCTAAGCCACAAATGTCATGCTGGTTAGTATCGCTCTAACTGCAGCTACAGTATGCACAGCGCATGTCTGCACAAAATGTCTCAACGAGACGCAATGGCCCGAGACCCAAGACGAGACCTACTGGGCCGAGACCAAGACATATTGCTCCGAGACCGAGATGAGACCAAGACGTTCAGGATTTTGTCCGAGATGAGACGAGACGTTAGTACGTTTCGAGACCGAGACGTCTCGACTGAGACCACATCCCTGCACGAATGCACCGACTGCACACTGACCTTAAGCTTTAATTTAATTTAATTTTTAATTTTAATTTAAAATTTTATTTTCCAAATATTTCTGAAACCTGGAAAATCAAAAAAATCCAGAACTTTCCGGGAGGTGCAAAAAACCTGTTGGACAAATAGCTACTAAGTGTGTATACGGTATTTCCTGCTAAAAGAATAACTATCTAAGGGATAGAGAAAAGTTGAGAAAATGACCCAGTGGGGGGGGGAGAAGATAAACTAAAATGGAGGACGGAGCATTACTAAAGCCAGCCTCAGCCCCTGAACACACCATCACGTAGCCTTCAATTTTCTGTTTTCCTCTTCCATTTTCTATCTTCAACTTCAAATTATTCTTTCTTCAAACCTTTCACATACATATCAATACAGTGTCATGACCCACAAGTCTCTATTGTTTAACCAGGTTCTACTATATATACTAGCTAGAGAGAGCAGAGGGCAGATAAAATAATTTATTTAAAACTGAGTGAACTAGTAAAACAAACCATCAGTTCCACTGCGCATGATAGTGTGACAAAGATGCTGTAATATTTGGAATGCATTGTTAGGGTTAGAAATAAGGTTATTATTAGCTATGGTAGGCCTTAGCAAAAGTAGACCCTTCCCGAAAAGTGAGGGGTAGACAGGCAAACACTAATAGCATGGTGGGTTAAAAAAGTAGGTGTAGAAAAAGTTGCAATGTTAGACAGACAGATGCAAATTTGCGACAGAATTCAAACAGAGAGTTGCAAAATTTGACAGACAAGATTATGAGTGCTCAAAATTTCAAATTTGTGAATGCAAATATTGCCACAACATTTTCTGACAGCTGAAAATTTAGGGAGTGCAGCAGCTGCCCTATTCCCCCATCCATGACGCCACTAGTACACACACAAGAACTCAGTCACCTCGACTGCATCATCATAGTTCCTCATGTAGACGAACGCGAAGCCTCGCGACCGACCGGTCTGATGATCGAAGACAACCTGTATCTCATCCACCGGCCCATACTGAGAAAACACCTCACGAAGGTCACGCTCTTGAGTGTACAGACTCAGGCCAAACACGCCCAGGCACCGGCTTGCCTGAGGATTGTCCTACACATCAGACACCAGCTTACACTGCGAGACCACAGTATAACATTTGATCAGACAACTTGAACCATATCAACAGGCCCATGTCGTGTGAAAACACGTCCCAGAGGTCACATTCCTGCGAACAAAGGCTCAAACCAAACCCTCCCAGACACTGAGTTGTCTGAGGGTTCTCCTGCAGACACTGGCTTACACTACGAGAACATACTTTGCCACAGACACCAACTTAGATTGCGGGACCATGGTCACAGTTTTTCATCTAGACCAGACATCTGCTTGTCCGAAGGTTTTACTGCAGCAAAACATGCACCATCAACATCATCAATTGAGGAAGGGGTTCAAAGAAAGTATTATCAAGGCCAAGGCCAAGGACAGCAATCTTTAAGACCAAGCCCAAGGCCTAGACCAAGTCCAAACCTTTTCAAACCAAGGTAAGGGCCACAGTTTTGTTGCTCCTTAAGATAGAGGACCTCACCTCTGATAATCACTAGCTTGTCGGTGGGTTCTACTTCAACAAACAAACGTACACCATCCGCACAATCATAATGAGTACTGAAACCAAACATAAAATACTATGATCAAATTACTGGATTACTAAGTCCATTAATAACTGAATACCAGCACCATGCAGACAAAATTTACTGCCAAGTCATGCTGCCGAGATATTTCGCAATGTTTGAATAACAGCTGTATTCCAATGGTGCATCAGAAGATTTAATAACTGGCATCTCAAAATACTACTGCAGCCACTACAACAAATACTAAAAGTACAAATAGAATGTAGACTGACTCGGTTGCCGAAATGTCTGCGTCGGTGTGACATCGGTGACCTGCTACGATGACGTCCGCCAAATGAACCACCACCGTCGTAGTCAGCATAGTCACTGCACAACACACATACATATTAATGATAATAATAATAATTTTTGAGACACCTTTGGATTTTTCCAAGGGTTCGAAAACAATATGTAATAATAATAATAATAATACTAAAGTCAACGTTTGTGGTGTTTTCACTATCACAGATGCTACTGCAAAAGTTCACCCAGTTCATCTGACGAATGCAGCACACAGCCCCAGGTATCAGCCAACCAGTGGATCAAGCCGATCAGCTGGAGCCAATAGATCTGCCCATAGGCAGCTATCTTGACTACATTCAGTTACCGTCCCACAGTCACGGAAAGTAGAAGGCTGACCATAAGTACGGTTGATCAAAAATGAGACATAAAATTGAGATTATCAAATGCTGTAAATAATGACTGCAATTCCAAAATCCCAGCCATTTTCAGCCAATACCGAATCCAAAAATCAGTGGCATTCCAACTGCAAGATTTCAAAAATTGCTAAAATAGTACTTCTTTCAACGCTTTTGAATGCTGGATGATAAAATAACAATTGCAGCCATTTCATAAAAATTATTAATGCACTCAAGAGTCTTTGCTGTGCACTGTATGTTGAATTTTGACAGTCACAGTCACTCCCTACACCTACCGGTGGCCTACTACATCCTATACATTTCACAAGTAAGTCTAGTACAGCTACTTTGGGGATACTGACTCAAAGTCTTTATCGCCCAATATCTCAACTCTGCCCAGCCATTAAAATACTAGAAAGACTACTTCTTCCAATCTTGGATCAACACCTTCCCAATAGTGACATTCAACATGGCTTCCATCGAGCTCACTCGACTCATAATTCTGCCCGTCTGTCTGTCTGTCTGTTTTGGTGTCACGTCCCGGTTCCATTTCAAGCCCAATTCATAATCCTAATTCCGAAAATGGGATCCCAGTATTACAAACTTTTTAATCCCAGACCCTGAAACTGAGAAACCAATCTCAGGACTGCAATCACTACCAGTAGTTTTAAATGTCTGACGTACCGCCGGGAGGAACGTTTGCGATCGTAGCTGCGAGAACGAGACCGCGAGTATCGACGATGACTGCGCGACCTAAAACGACGTAACGCATGTCACATGTCTCAACACTGGCAATCCCATCAGTTCCCATCATCAAAGCAGGACTGAAAACATTGGGGACTCTTCTTCCCTTTCCCTCCTACTTTGCCTTCCTTCCACCCCATCCCCTTTCTTCCCTAACCTTTCCCATTCTTTCCCACGCCCTTTAGAAGTAGGCACCTTAAGTACAGCTTGAAAGTCTTCAGGGTGCACGAATATGAAAGAAAACAGACAGACAGACCACGCTACAAAGAAATGTGTAGCTACACTGGGAGGCATAAAAAAACACACCAAAATTTTTTTACCATAACGTGAAGAAGGGTTATTCAATTTTAATAATTTTTGGTACACATATTCACGACACAACTGGCCATCAAATGGCCGTTCAGTTTCCCACCTCACCCAACGTCTGCTTTTGCTCTACCTGGTAAAAACAGAACAGACAAAATATACATTAAAATCAACAAAAAACTTTAGAAAATTTTATCTTTTCGAATATGTGGCCACCAACAGCCAATCAATTACAAGTTTTGACTGTTGTGCAGCAGCACATCTATTAAACAGGCCTACCATTCAAGACTATTGATAAATTCAAGGAGCAATTGGTGAAGTCTAGATTGGTCTGGAGCAGAACGTTATCGACGCTGCTATCAACTAATGGAAAAAGTGTCTCCGAGCCAAGCCCATCAGGGGCCAACATTTCAAACATTTTTGTAGGCAGTTAGTAAATGGACAATTAAACTATCAGCTAAAACGATAAAAATATAGACAGAATGTGTGTTTTGTGTGTGTTTTTTTTGATTATGCAATAATACTAGTGGTTAAAAATGCAATATTTTGTTCGTTTTCTTTCCTCAGGTAGTGCAGAAACAAACACTGGGTGAGGTGGGAAACTAAACAGTCATTTTATGGCCAGCTGTATCAGGAATATTCTTACTAGAGCTGTCACAGTTGACGCGTTAATTAACGCGTTAATAAATTAACGCGCGTTAAAAAAATTAACGCGAGTTAAACAAATTAATGCACATGCGTAAATTTACAGCAGTGATGCCCCGATAAAGCGTGGCTATGTGTGACGATTTCCTCGGACAACATTTTGGACGAGAAAATTGGTGCGTGTAGCTACGGCATTACACGTTTAAACTAAAACGTTTGCGCAACATCTTCGTTTGCGTCTAATAGGGTGTTTACACGATCCAGCAAACGTGCAGTAAACTTCCAGCAAATGTATTCAAAATACATGTGCTAACACTGGACGTTTGCTGGATAATGTAACTGTAAACATCCCGGCCATAAGTTACCTGCGGACATAAAAAATTCAGAACACTATGCTCAACAGTCTACACACGTTTTGCGTCAAGGTATAATGGCAACAAGTACATGTATTAGAAGTCAGAGAAATAAAAAGGTAAGCAGAAAAACAGGCGACGGGAGAGGAGAAATTCTTCGTTCAAGCAATCAGCCGTTAAAATAAAATACTGTAATAGTTAAATAGTAAATAGTCTAAATACGTTTAAAAAATAATAAAAAATATATGTGTTTTTAAAACTTTTTTTCATTTTTCTAACTTTCTATATTTTACAGGAGAGTCCCATAAACGTCTTGGGCCCGGGGTAATTTACCTCCTACTCTCCATCTCGACGGGACTGGGTGCGTTAATTTACACGTTAATTAATGCATTAAAAAAATTAACGCACTGCGTTAAAGTGTTGAAAAAAAATTTATGCCTTGACAGCTCTAATTCTTACCAAAACTTATTCAAATTGGATCACTTTTCTTCAAGTTATGATGAAAAAATGTTGGTGTTTTTTTATGTCTCACAGTGTTCACCAAATAACAAAGTAGAACATGACAACAAACCGGAAAAATGATGACAAAGTTCCCACACTTTCACTGACAAAAAAAACCAGTACTTTTGCTAGACCATCAAAACATTTTTATGGACCTTCTTGGAATCAATCAATGTATCAGTACAGATTAGAGACAACAAACAGTTACACACTGCACATACAGAGTTTAAAATCCAATGCAAAGTAAGCAAGCAAGTGCTATGCTAGTGCTACATATTGTTTATATGACATCACCCACCAAGATTTTCATTAGCATGACTTTCATTTTCCATGACTTTAAGCTTCAATTTCCAGAACACTCCAGGGTCTAAAAAATCAAGGAAATAATCCAGGACTTTCCAAAAGGTATGAAAACCCTGCAACATTGAAGAAAAACATAAGAGCAGACCTAGATCTTAAATATTGACGACGACTTTGCGACCTGCAGAACAAAAACTGAATCAGATGACTCAGGACAAAATTGCTGTCAATAACTTGTTAAAAATGTCAAACTAAAAGGGCACTCAAAAAGCGCAAACCTCTGCCAATGCTACGTCGATTTTTTCCCATCGAGTTCATCAAGTGGTAGCACTGGGCCTACTGTATATTCGGTGAACATTTACACTGTCCAGCAATGGAAAAAATCCTTCAATTCTATCCTGGATAATTACCTCTAATCTGGGTCAAATCAAAACTAGCCTTCCTTGAAAATTTTAGCTATATCCACCAGTAACTTTTTGTGTAAAGTTTCTAAAAAACCAACAGAGTAACAGGTAGATAAATAAATAAATGCTGAGTGTATCACATGACCTTCATAGAGACTTTACTTCTTTTTCAATACCAAAAACAACACTTTGCATGCAGCAACAAATGTTACTACCCGGTACTTCCAATGCATTTATGTTACTAACTAATGAAGGATTTTCATCAAATAACATAATATATAATTTAATATAAGTTAATATGACAAAGTACACAATGCAATGCAGTACTACTTCATGCCAGTGAATGCTAGTCATTTAGCATAATCATTAATATCTGACTTCATAACTACCGGTATTTAATTTAATACAATGGTAGCAAAAATCTTGAAGTTCTCAAGACTTTTTCTCAGGAACAAGACCAAGACTTTATTTTTTGTCCTTAGGGCTCCTCAAAACCAAGACATTGGTCTCAAGGACTACACCACTGCCAGAGAGATAAATGATCTGAAAAAAGCATACCTTGATCTACGTTTGTGTTTTCTCGACCTGTGAAACAGCACACATTGTCTATATAATCTGAATCAACCAGCCTTGAGGCACATTTTCAAGGACAAGACGAGGTAAATGGCCTTCGAGCCAAAAACCACTTAAGCACGAAGTAAGTATGACACTTTTATGTTGTGCATCAAAAGCCACCTCAATTTTTTTTCAAACAGCAATGAACCATAAAAAATGCTCAGACAAACATATACTTTTCAATGTTTCAGACTAGTTACCCAGTACTTCAAATCCCAAACTAGTTATAACAGTCAGAACAAGAAAAAATCATACATTTTCAGTTTCAACTTTTATTGCAAGTGACTAAAGGCCAAGGCCAAGGGGAATGAATATTCAAAATTGAAGCCAATACCACAATCTTTTGTCCATAAGGACCCCATCCCTGTGTGATATGGACACTATACAGAAACATGCCTATGCAGAAACACAGAAATGGTTTTTGAAACAGAGTAAATCTTGGGTTAGTTAATCTGAGAACAAACCCAGAGGTAACTTAAGATTCACAGGTTACCCCTATGTTACCCGTGAGTTTCAAAAGCCAAGCATAAGTAAGTATGTTAATGAGAATAAGCATAATAATGACTCATGCTGAGTGCATGTGGGTTTTAATGAGAATTTTGGTAAATGCTTCAAGCATTTAGGAAAATCCAGGTTTATCCCCAAACCCACTAAAATCTCCAACCCTGCCCTAATCCTAATATCCCAAAGTTGATCTAGTCATAGTTGGCGCCAACAAGGTCGGTGCGGCGTTTTGTGACACAAGGCCAAACTTACCTTGATCTTGAACGTGAATCCGAATGATCTGACTGATTCGACCTTCCACGTGACTGTGACCTCGATGATGAATGAGATCGCGATCTCCTGGGACTATCCTACACAGTACATGCTACTTGTTATTCACCATCCACACAGAGAAAAATGAAAGTAAGTAAGATAGCTTAAAAGGCACAGTTTAACAGTTACTCACAATGTACAGCAATTTCAACACCCAAACAGAAATGTCTTTAAAAGCTGCTTAACTAGTTCAAAGCTAACGAAGTTAATCTAAGCAAATATGATGCTATTTTCCATGCACCACAGATGGAACTGCATCCACAAATGGTCCATAGGACAAATAACACCAAGTGTTACGCAGTGACTATACGCACGGCCGGCCATATGTATAGATAAATAAGGCATGTGCACCCGGCCAATGAAACAAGAAATCTGAGCTAATGCTCATGAGATACACAAGAGCCTATAGCAGTTCCAGTTTGCAGGTAATCTTGGTCTATCTCCATCCACTTCATTGCAATTCATTCCCCAGCAGCTAAAAACTGTAAAAGGTCACCAAAACACTATATTTTTGCAGTTCAGGTTATTCAAGGTCATAGATGTTGACACCATTAAAAAGCATGTGATCAGTGCTTGTTATGATAAGCAACATGTTTGTGTTAGAGCTGTCAAAACATTAATTTTTTAATGCATTAACGCACTGCGTTAATTTTTTAACGCATTAATTAACGTGTTATTAATGCACCCAAACCCTTCGAGAGGGAGAGTAGGGGGTAAGTTACCCTGGGCCCTGCAACGTTTAGGGGGCCCCGGGTTCATGTATTTTAGATTAATTAGTTAGTTAATTAACTTTCCGCTACATATTAGTCCCACCAGGCTGTCAAGTCCTGGCAACAAAAGTCTGGAGGTATCAGTGTCGTGCAGCTCAGCGCCTGACAGTGACGGAGGCAGGATTCCAGCAGCTCGGCAGCTTCGGGCGTTATCCGTCCCTGAACTGAAAGTAGTAAATTTTGTGCTGATCCTATCAGTTCGCCGAACTGAAAATAGAATTAGGGCACGTTGCACCAACCATACTTAAATTTAAGTATATGCTTAACCACCGTACTTAGCAGAAAATGCATTCATTTAAGCAGGCCAGCCTGCTTAAACGTCACTTAAAAATAAGTGGCCAAAGTTGCCCACTTAAATTTAAGTGGTACTTAACTAAGTACATACTTAAAATTAGTTGGTGCAACCGGCCCTTAATGTTATAAAATTCGGCCCAGTACTTACCACTGTGCAAAATTTTGCGCTGATCGGCCGATGCATCTTGGAGATCTCATGATTGAAATAAAAAATAAATAAATAAGTAAAACATCTGCAGTAAAACTTAAGTCCTCCCAAAAAGTATCGTTTCCGGGCAGACTAATAATTAATTAACTTGGCGACCGAATTGACTGGGGGCCGAAAAGTCCTGCGGCCATACCGTCTGCAACACGCCAGATGTCACTAAAGACACTGTCCATGAACGTTAATTCTATTTTCAGTTCGGAGAACTGATAGAAGCAACGCAAAATTTGCTACTTTCAGTTCGGGGAAAATGGATTACGCCTGACGCCGCCAGGCCGCTGAGATCCTATCGCCATCACTGTTAGACGCTGAACTGGTCTGATGTCACTGCAGCCACTGATAATTCGTCGGAAGTTGACGGCCTGGCGAGACTAAAATGTAGGAAAAAGTTAATTCACTACCTGATAAAGCTGAAATAAATAAGTTGTGCAGTAAGATTTTAGGTCCATGATGTAAGTTCACGAGCAGGCCATTATGGTTGAATTCTGCCATTTTGCAGCTGAGAGTAAACTGAAAAATTTTTAACCTCTCAGTATTTTGAACAGAATATGAATAAGAATTGTGGTGCTTAGGGTGCGTTGTACCAACCATACTTAAATTTAAGTACATGCTTAACCACCGTACTTAGCAGAAAATGCATTGCACCAACACCATCTAAGCCGTACAGTCTGCTTAAACCTCACTTAAAAATAAGTGGCCAAAGTTGACCACTTAGATTTAAGCGGCTGGCAAAAATGAGACAGACACCATCTTTAGTAGCGAACTGTGACGAAGTTATCATCCTAAATTGACGATTTTAGGTAATAGTTGTTATATACCATAAACAAAAGTGAAGAAAAGTAGCTAATACACGTGGATAATGCTGTTTGTCATTGAATATTTACAGCTGAGATCGTTTTAAGTAAAAACAAATCACTTCTAAACAGCAGTGCGCTGACGCATATGAGTTCGACATAGTCTACAAAGTTTATTTTCTCAGGTTATTTTCGTCGTCAGCCAAATATGTATCAGCCCATATTTATGTTGACTTTCATATATTTGGCCTATATATTACACTTCGCTCAAAATTATACTGTTCTGAAGTTATTTCAATTTATATAGGGCATTTCGAGGGATGGCCATTGTTGTCAATGAAGCGTGATAGCTATTACGTAATTGGTTGTCAAGGAAGTGCTGTCGTCACGTGATCGAAATTAGCCAGTGGCAAGCGTCGTTACAATTAAGTCTGTCCAAGTTCCAAGTTCCAATGCGGGGCAGGGCAGCTGTGCCGCCCCGTAGGCTTAGGCCGCCATGTGGGCCCATCAGCCATCCCCAGGAAGTTCCCAGCAATTATACTGGGTACTGAAAGTTATGGCGGGAATAGCAAAGAGCACAAC
>Ga0209367_1004112_pt1 | contig 20007 bp, 15 predicted proteins | sample WorMetLIZISLAND2_FD_187412 | JGI IMG/M metagenome (GOLD analysis project Ga0209367, IMG submission 187412) | Marine gutless worms symbiont microbial communities from Max Planck institute for Marine Microbiology, Germany - Olavius geniculatus... ...
TTCTGCGGCAGTCGTGTTGATCATATGTGGCGCCACCTAGCGTGTTTATTATGACAAAATTTTCTTAAAATTTGCATCACACCACTTCTTGTTGTATGCAGTTTACACTTGCAAAAATCATTGAATTTTACCTATGCATTCAAATGTTACCAGCAAAAGTAAGTTGGCTTCACTTTAGCTGGCCCACCCTGTAGACTGTGTGGGTCTAAAACAGCCTAGTGTCATACGGATCATTCACCGCAATGTTGGTCTGAAAAGTCTATTTTCGTATACCTAAATATTTGTAATTATTGTTAGATTTTTCTTACATTTATATTTTGCAAGGTAGCGTAGAGACGCATTTAAGGTGAGGTGGAATATAAAACAATTACATTATTGCCAACTGTCCACAGAGTGTGCCAGTGAAAGAGTTTTGAAAATCGATCAATAATTGGCAAGATATGGACAAAAATAAAGTGGCACGTCGTTTTTTTATTGGCCCAGGGCGTACTTTTCTTGCCAAGCTCTGGAGAACACATTTTTGACGTATCGCCATATTTTTTTTAACTGTATGACGTGTTTAGGTGGGGATTTATTTCCTAGGGGCAGTCTCAACATTCATCTTAAATATTTTACACTTCTATATTCCCCCCAAACCGCACATTTTTGGCCCACTTCTAAACTTGAAAAATTTTGGCTGAAAATGCTTCACAATGGAGATGCTCATCTACAAACTACCCTTAAGCGTCATTGTAGCCCCACAAAAGTTGAATAGCGAATAGGCAATATGGCCTTGGGAATTCAAAATATGCGGTTATTTTGGACCTCCTGCCTACAGGTCACGTGACACGGAGCATGCGCAGTGAACTTTTGGCCTTTAACCCCAAAATGACCTATACTGTGTCGGGCAGGACGTTAAACCCTACTCACTCACTCATTTTAACCCTGTACAGCACAGTGATGCCACGCAACACAGCAGTTTTAAATTTCAAAAATGATTATTTATCTAAGAGATAAAACTGTCAAACATATACGTTCTAAAAGTGAGGATATGACGATTCTACTAGTATAACCCGTTAGAAGTTACTATTATTATTAATATGACTTTTTTTGCATTTATCGTATACCGCTCTTGCCACGGTGAAAACAAAAAGAGCGTTTTTTTTCAAACATACACTGCAATATTGCTGCTCAATGCAGAAAAGCAAAAAATAAGCATTATGTAGAAAATTTATCACACCTCACACGATAGTGTGAGTGTTGTAAGGACGACCTTCAAAGTATATGGGAAAAGGCAAAATTTGACCCTCAGCCAACCCAAAATCCCTCAACCGATCGTCACCAAATTTGAATGGCATGATTACGTCGTGGACCCCTACCACCCCAAAAAATTTGGGCTCAATCCGCCCAAGGGTTTTTGCTCCCCATATGGGTGAAATATATACCCATCCTGTTCGAAATTTACTACACTTTTTTGGTTCTTGAACTCGCCTACAGCGAGTCCGTTAGACCGATTTTTATGCTTAATATGTCAAATAACGCAGTTCTGCGCAAAGAAATGCCTTTTTATTGTTATAAAATAAGAATTTTATTTTTCACTTATTTATTCGAAAAAACAACAATGGCGCCTATGGGGAAAATTTAAAAATCCTTTAAACTGTCATAACTTCGGTTGTGTGCAAGATAGAGTCATAATTTTTGGTTCTAGGATATGGTTTTCGGGGATGGCCTAATTAACGGTGACATTTATATTTACCTCTGGTTGACCCCCGTTGCCATGACAATGAAATTTGGGACAAAATTGGCTATAACTCAGCTTGTGTAAAAGATTTTGGCGAGATTTTGTGCGTATAGGGGGAGGGGGGTTCAGGAATTGGCCATCGAATGCTGCCAACTGCATTTTCTCCTGACCAACCTCCGTTGTCATGGCAACGAAATTTGGGACAAAACTGGCTATAACTCAGCTTCTGTAATAGACATCTGTGAGATTTTTTTGCATCTGTGTTAAGAGTTTTCTGAAATGGGCCATCAAATGCTGCTAACTGAATTTTACCCTTACCGACCTTGACCCTTGTTGCCATGGCAAAAATATTTAAGACAAAATGGGCTATACCTTGGCTTGTACAACAAATATCACCAAGATCCTTGCATCTGACGGAGGTGCGTGCTGAGGGTTTGACAATTAGATCAATTAGATGACGTCAGTCGAAGTCTACCACAGCCAACCTTGATTTCCAGCTATAACTAGCAGCAGCGTAGTAGGAGCAGCAGTAGTAAACACATCGAACGTTCTGTACCCGACCAGAGGTATACTGCTCTGCCTTAAAAAGGTAGAAGATAAAGATATGGATCCTGATAGTGCTTTTTACATGTGTCGGGCTCATTCCCCGACTTTTGGCAATAAAACAGCAAATATATATGTAAAAAAACTTACCAGTTTACAACTGTGTGTAAGGACGATGTGATGGTATCAGTCCTCTAAAACAGCAAAAATCATTCGGGTAACCTTAGATAGAGCTATGCATATGGCGTCCTTACAAGCTGACGTTAGTTGGTAATTACTAACATAGTCTAAAGCCTTCTTCATTTGATGCGACACAAGTCTATATCATTCACAAGGTGGCGCCAGGGAACTATCGTTATGCAATCCAAGTAGAGAATTTGGTATTTGTATATTAACTTAGCGTGAACACCCCAATTTTCAGCTAAACTACTGAACCGGAACAACTATAGGCTTTCGCTCGTCTCGTGAGCATTAGCTCAAATTTCTTGTTGGTTCGATGATATGATTTTCGGAGTCGGCCAATCTAACGTTGTCATTCAAATTTACCTGGGACTCTCCCTGGTTGTCATGGTGTCAAAATTTGCCCCGACCCTTGTTGCCATGGCAATAAATTTGAGACAAACGGGCTATAATAATGAGGCCTATCTAATTCCAATCCACCACAACCGACCCTTGTTGCCATTTGAATATCACGCGACCCCAAACGGTCAAGATCGTGATTGTAAAATATCTATGGCCAGATATCTCCGTAACTGATCAACTGTAGGAAAACGTTATTTTACTAATAAAACTGCAAATATAAATGTACAAAACATAAGTTTTGTACATTTATATTATTCATATGATATTATGATATTCATATGGTGATATTATTCAGCAGCACATTGACGCATCACCTTTTGTAATTTTTGCTGTTTTCGATGTGCAAGTCCTTAAATGTTGCCATCAAAAAGTGTATAAACTTATGTTTTGTACATTCATTCTTTGCAAAGTCCATTCCTTGCATATTACACCCCCCTGTTCCTCGCAAATTCCAATTGTTGATTTCCTTGCAAATTCCATTCCTTGCAAATTTAGCGCCCCCCACGCTTAGTTTGCTGTTGCTGTGCTTCGATGAGTGCCGTTTTCGATAATACATTTTCCGCAAGGTAGTGTAGCGACGTTTTGGGTGTGGTGGGATTTTTAATGGTACTTTTATTGCAAATTTCTCAGAGAGTTTGGCGGTGAAAGAATTATAAAAATCGGTTGAAAATTGTCAAAGTTATTGATCTAGCTCAGCGTAGGTTTTTTGGGGACATGGTTTAGTAGTACTGACCCTCAGTTTCAGGGTCGGCAATGCTGCTGTCGTTGGACTCATCTCCAAACTGATCACGCTGTGAAGCTTCCACCACATCCAACCTGCAATATTTACAGCATTATAACACACAGACAGACAGACAGACAGACAGAGCATTATACCACAGCACGTGATTATGGCAGTGGTCACCAACAGCTTTCCGTACTGTCAACTTAGTGTTAAGCTACCTGAAAATCACTGAGCCTGCTACTGTTGCTGCACGTTTTGTAGATCTGTCAAATTAACAAGTTAACACGTTAATAAATTAAAGTGCGTTAAAAAAAATTAACCCACATACGTAAATTTACTAAATTATGTGAAGTAGGAGTTCCAATATTCCGTTAAACTGTAGTTATCTGACAATTGAATGAATTCAAGTAATTAAACTATCGTTGCAGTTCCATCATTACTGTGAAGAATAATAATATTCAGATGACATAGTGTGATTTGGTCCTTCATTTTCCAGGTACTGCAATTTCCAGTCATTGTTTTTTTCATGGTCCAACATTTATACATTCTGCAAATCCAGCGTCCCCAGCAATATTAATGATGCACTCTTAACGCGTTAACGCATGCATTAAAAAAAATGACGCAATGCGTTAACACATTTTAAAAAACTAACGCTACAACAGCTCTAATATTTTGCTTGCATTGTGTGTGCGTTTAACACTGCATCGCATTTATACCAGGGTCAGATTTAAACACGTGGGGGCCCCGGGCAACTGTCAGTTGTGGGGGCGCCTATGTGAAATAGCAAAGTAAAGACCTTGACAATAAGATATACTTAAAATATTGATGAACATGAACTAGACCTATCCGTAGGCTAATTCGACAACTGTCACTAACACTGCTTCTTTCAAACGAAACCTAGAACACTGCTGTTTCAGCAAGCGTTGTTATCCGACCGTAATTAAGTAACGGTCAAGCTATTAGCATGGTTTGCAGTTTACAAACCATTAGTCGGCTTGGCTCCGCCCAGATTTGCTGAGGGCGCTTACAGAGCTTGGCTGGCTAGACCGTCTAGCTGGGTGTGGAGCCCCTCGAGAAGGGGGAGAGGAAGAAACGAGAATGGGACAAGGAAACGTAGAGGGAAAGGGCGATAAAGCATAGGGAAGCGGAGTACAGAGAAAGAAGAAGGAAAAAGGGCGGATGGAGCCATAGAGAGGAGGCAGGGAAGAAATGGAGCCCGAAGCATAGGGGGAGGGACTTGAGCCCAAAAGTGGGAAGGGGAACTTGCGCCCGATTTCAACTTCAAATATGGGGGGATAGAAGCCACTGTTATGTGTGGCTGAACGGTAAGTCGTAGAGGGTCGGCGACCATACAGTCAGATAGGGCACTAGCACCTTCCTATAGGTTGTCAATTGTAACCATGTCTTCATCCGCAGCGCTTTGGCCACAATTTTGGAAAAATGGCCATATCTCAGACACGGTGAGTGATATAGTTTAGGTTGCTATTAATAACTAATAGAAAGTGGCACACACCCTGTCAGATTAGATGAAAATCATTGAACTTGGACGACCTTGAAAACTGTTACATGCTATTGTGGCTAAATGGTGCGAGATAAAGCCTAGGTTGCTATGATCATTGATAGAAGTCGCATATTGGCTTGCAAATGACATGAAATCATCGACCTTGGCTGACCTTGAAGGTCACTGACAACCAGTTTGGTCGGCTATCCTAGCGACAACTGGGTGTCTTGTTTTCTTCCAATTTACTGGTAGATATTTTGAATTCGGACATATGAGACTAATGTCTCATATGTCCCAATTAAAATATTTTAATTTAACAGTCCTGCGCTACCGATGTGATAATTCACAGCGGTAGCGCAGGACTGTTGTAAGGGTGACCAGCCATTTCAATGGGAGAACCCAAAATTTGACCCCCTGTAACTGTATATCCCAAACCCCTTAATTTTTCCAAACCAAAATTAGCACAGATGACAGTCTGGCATATCCCCTGAAATGCAAAATTTGGTGAAAATCTGTTCTAATAAACGAAGTTACTCCACAGTGGGCCCTGTTAGTACTGTGATTGGTGACTGTTTACAGGCAGGTAAACCATCTCGGTATGAAGACAGCCAGCTAGGTCAACTAAGCCTTTTAAAATGGTAAAATGAGTATTAGCTTTCAGGCTGAGTAGCAATAAATGGTGATGGTTAGTGTACTAGTAGCTGCCTACAGGGGGATCTGAGGTTCAGATCGATCGGTCTGGTCCAAATGTCAGCAGCCACCTGGCGCTCGTGCTGCTCTGACCAAATGAACCGCGTGAACTCTCGCAGTGGCAGTTCACTGCTCGCAGTGGCAGTTCACCGCTACAATGACAGCACCATAAACATTGTCGCGGCTATTACTATTACTATTATTGACCAATATGGAATTCCCTGACTTTTCCTGGTTTTCCAGGTGAGTGGTTAGCCTGAGACAGACAAAAAGACAGACACACAGACAGACAGACAGAGACAGACACTCGGAGAGAGACAGACCGTCGTCTCTTGTCAGTGAGTGTAGTGTCGTTGTCATCAGTGGACGCCGGTCGTTTTTCACCAGATGCAGTTGCTTCAGACTCATTACATCTATCCACGCAGGGATGGCTAGGCTGAGTTGACGCCGGCAGTGGGGGCAGTGCTGATGTCACCTCTGAGTTACTACTCACAGCTGCTGCTGCTGTTGTCAATGGCGACGACAGGTGCTGATGTTGTCCTGGTGGTTTAGTAGCAGCAGCAGCAGTGGCAGCGGCACCTGATTTGAGTTTCTGAGCTCGCGAGTAGATCGCGTTGTATATCTGCTCGGCGTCACTTGGGTTTGCCTGCAAATACATTACACAGTATTAGCAGTAGTTGTAGTAGTAGTAGTAGTAATGTTGGGTGCTGGATGTAGACTTAAAGCAGACCATGTCCTTACTTTGCATCTTCAAAGCGTATATTTATGGGCGAAAGCAGCTACTGCTTTCAGCGCATCTTAGCCATCGCAATTTTGTCCGTCTGTCCATCACACGGGTGGATCAGTCAAAAACAGTGCAAACTAGGATCACCAAATCTTCACCATCGGCTGCCTGGAAGACTCTAGTTTCAAAAACTGTAAAGCTTTTCCATAAATTCGAAGGGGGTCACCCTGAACAAGAGTGCTAAATGAGAGAGGGGTGGGGAAAATTTGCGATTTTTAGCCAATAAGTCGCTGTATCTCAACAACCATGTGAGATAGGGCCTAGGTTACTATTAGTCACTAATAGGAAGTCGTACACTGGCTCTCGATTGCCACCAAATTCAATAACCTTGGATGACCTTGTATGCTAAAATAGGGGTTTTTATGGATTTTTTGGCAATTTCGGGCTGCAAGACACATTTTGAAAGCGAACTGCGCCAAAATCGATCGAGATAGACATGGACAAGCTGCGTATGAAATTTTCAGCATTGAACATAGATTTTGGCGGTCGAATTCTTGATTTTTTAGGTTCAAGGAAACCTGCGCATGAGGGCATCAAAGAGCGGTACCCCGGTAAAAGTCGCGACAAAATGGCTGTAGATAGACTGACAGTTTGTACTGTGATTACTACACAGGGATAGCCAACAATCGGAGGGTTCGAACATCACCCATCAGAGGGTTCAATAATCTGATTCTGACTGTCATGTGCTGGGGTGGTGGCCATGTGGCTGCTTGTTGATGCCTTATTCGCCGTTGCAAACCTTGGTGGCAAGATGAATGTCTCTGATCCCGAACTGCCTGCAGCAACTCGCCAGGTGATGGTTCCATCCAGTCAGTGACGTCGTTGAGCCACGAGTGTCGAGGTCGACCTCTGCTTCTGTTGCCATGAGTAAAGCCAGTGTCTTTTTCCAAATTGACTCCTTCCTTTCTCATGATGTGACCAAAGTATTGCACTTTTCTTTTCAACAACACGTCCGGTAATTGTCTGCCATTTACTTCTCACAATACTTCATCATTCGTCTTCTTTGCTGTCCATGATATTCGTAGCACCCAGCTGTACCCTGTGGTTTCAAATGCTAGCCACTGTCTCCATTCTTCCTTCCTGTAGGTCCAACCTTCCGCCCTATATGTAGCTACAGGCTACACCAGTGCTGTCAGGAGGCGAATCTTAGTTGACGTTGTAACCTTGCTGCTCCAGATAGCCATTAGTTTGATAGGACGTTCTTCGCTAGTCCTATCATAGCCTTTACTTCATCCTAGTCTCACAATCGCCATTTGCAGTGATAATAGCGCCAAAGTAAGTAAACCGATTCACTGGTTTCAGCATCTCTCCGTCAACTTTGATGTCCAGTACACTTCCATAAGCAACCATGAGCTTTGTTTTTTCCTGATTCACAATTAACCCAAACTTGTGATTTGCGTGTATTATTCTGTTCAGTAGTTCTTGTAAATCTTCAGGTTATAGTTAGGGATATGGTTACGGCTAGTCATTACATAAGGTTAAAAATTAGGCAAACGAAACCCTTAGGTAACCGAACCCTCGGTCTATCGAAGTCTCAGATTACTGACCTACAATCACTCTATCAGCCAATCAGTGAACCAACCAACAGCATCTTCTATCAGAATTTTTGGGAGTCACAGGAAATGGTGCATCTTGGGCCCTTCTAAGAGCTAGATTGCTTCAGGTCTTAGACCTCTAAGCCAAATTTTTTAAAATTATCATCTCGCTAACAAAAATTTTCGATGGCTAAAAAATGCAAATTTTGCCCACCCCCTCTCATTTAGCGTCCTCGTTCGGGGTGACCCCCTTTGAATTTCTGGAAAAGCTTTACGGTTCCTGAAACTAGAGTCTTCCAAGCAGCCGATGGCGAAGATTTGGTGATCCTAGCTTGTACCCTTTGACTGATCCACCCGTGTGACAGACGGACAGACGGACGGACAGAGAGAACTGCGATGGCTAAGACGCACCAAAGCAGTAGCTGCTTTCGCGCTTTCACGCGTGAAAATGGTTTGTAATTTTACACTGTGTCCAGAAAAAAGTAACCCCTAAACATTATACAATAGAAATGTCAAACATGAACAAATCTGAATAAAATTTTGTATGCTTAATCCCCAATAAATTGCTAAAGCGATCACCAAATTTCGTTGAAAAAATTATTTTTAGCACAGTTATTAATTTTTGAATATTGATACAAAATATCTCCATCACCAACATGGCATTACACAAGAAAACCCCTATGTACATTTGCATAACTCCAACTAAAAACATCTGATTCTGGCAAAATTTTACATCAACAATGCATCATGTACTTATAATCAACTGAATCTGTCAACGTAAACAACAGTTACACCGACATTTGTGAGATCAAGCAAAGTGTCTGTCTGTGTCGATCTTCTGCAACAGTGTGTTTAATCCTGACAAGTGTTCACATTTGCTGGAAAATTCTGCGATGAACTTGTTCACTCTATACCCTATTACCCTTTCTTTTGTCAACAGGTTAATTAAAACATGATCATCTGCAGAAAATACCATTTTTTATTCTTTATGTTACTGTTTACGTTGATCACGTCAACAATCGTCACTTTCAACTGAGTAACTGCAACAAGGTTGTGATTTGAAGGAGGTGAGTTATGCGTATAGTCAAACAAGCAAAAACTGCAACCTACAACCATTTATCAAAAAAGCAGCTTCTATTTTTTTAAAATAACTCCAGAAAACCTGGCCTATTTTAAGAATTTTACACACGCAACACCGTGAAGTAACTTGTGTCTTACAGTTTGCCTGCTGCACCTTAATACTGCTGCTACACTATGTTGTACAATTCAGAAGTCGTAGCTTAACTGTTTACAACAATGAATTCATACTAGGTACTACATGCGTCAGCTCAGTTACTGTTTTAAGATGGCCTTTACCACAGGCAACAAAAAGTTGATTGAAAGTTTAAGGCAGATAAAAAAATTACAGTTCACAAAGTTTCATACGGCATTTCCACAAAAAATTGGATGCTCAGAGGATATAACTGCATGCTTTCAAATACAGACAAATATGGGACTGCAGAAAGAGTTCCAGGCATATCTCACAACGCGATCTTAAGAGTGGATACAATTGACTTTGAGGTCTTGCAACGATTATCTGAGCCTACACATGCGCTAATTCGTTGCTGTAAATGGGCAAACTACAATACTGAATTTCTCAACGTAGTGTACCAACAGTATTAAGGTGAGGTGGGCAAAACTACAGCCGTTTACGTCAAGTATCCTAATGATGTTGCATGCCAAAAATTATTAAAATCATGGAGCTATTCAGAAAATAAGTGTTTTTTGAGACACTGTATAAAAAAAACACTGCAAAAAACACAAAACAAGACAAAGAACAAACAATAACAGAAGTAATTGGGCCACACAACTCCTTGTTTGCATTCGCCAGCTAGCAGCATCGGACTTGAAACAGACAGACGACACACACAACAGGGTGTGCCACAAACGCAACTGTTAGTACAGTCAGACAAACAAAGCACAACGGGGCCTACAATGTAGGGTGAAGTGGAGGCATCCACTTTGAGCCAGAAGAGGGGAAAGATTTACACGTTTCAGGGGGGATGCAAAGTATCACGTGCGTGATGCACCTTGCACATAATTTTCATGTTAGCGTAAACTGGACAACTGACCTAAGTCAAGTTTGCTTAAGACAGACAGATCTTGTGGCGAATAAAAATAAAGTAAACGCCAGCAAAATATAAGCCTGCCGGGAAACTAGTCTACCATTTCTGAGTGAACTAAAAAACATCAGTGGTAAAACAGCAGTCTGCCAGAAACTAGTCTCCGGGCAGACTAATTCGAAAAAAGCACTCACTGTCATCAATAACTTCAGGAAAATTACTAAAATTGGTGTCACCCATCGTCACATTTTAAAGCTAAAATGCACCACATTCAATCTCCGCTGGGGCTCTGCCCCAGATCCCTAATAGCTGGATTCAAGGGGCCCACTTCTAAGTGAGTGAGTGAGCAAGTGAGTAGTTTCTTAACGGCACATAAGCACAAAACAGGCCATTCAGTGCCATACGTGGTTAAGCCCACTTCTAAGGAGAGGGGGAGAAAAAAGCAAAAGGATGCTTCTTATGGGAAGAGGGTCATAGGGCCTGGAAAGCAACAGTTAGTTGTAGTTGCCTGTATCAAGTAGATCTTGATTCCGTCATCAGTGCTGTCAATGGCACTTACACGAACACTCTTCCTACTCGACCGCTCAACAAGCATGTCAGACCAAATCAGTGTGTTAAGAACCACACGTAGGCTGCCTTGAACCCGCATTACTACAACACATGAACACTTATTAGTAGTAGCAACAGCAGCAGTGGCAGCAGCAGCAGCAGCAGTAGTAGTAAAAGTAAAGGTCATTGTAGTACTAATAAACATAGGCTAAACATAAAATGCAGCACTAAATAAGCAGTGCTGCTTATATGCGTCACATTCACGATCAGAAGCGCTTTACAACCTTAGAAGTGACAGATGATTAGCATGAGCTAATGACAAAGCAGCGCACTATGCGGCCATCCATTGCCAGCATCAGTGTACAATTTGACCTGCGGTGCAGCTAGCAGACATACCATCACCCCAATCAGCCACATCTAGGTCACTAGGTGGCATAAAGGTAGAGTGTCAGACTTACAATCAAAAGATCCTGGGTTCGACTCCCGGTCAGGTCGCTATAAAGTGTTATTATTTAGGTGGATGACTGTCTGCGAACAGGTAAACCATCCAGGTATATAACCAACACCAAGGGCAACTCAGCCTTCCGTCCCTCAAGATAGGTAAATCAGGTGAGGTAAATCTGATCGATTTCTGAATTGTGATTTTGATTTGAAATCATATTAAATTACCTGATTACATTACCTGTCTGGCTAAGATTAAAGCGGGGTGTGTTCATCCATGTCGGGTAGCAGGTAATGCTGTGTGCTCCCATATGGCTGCAGGTGACACTCTGTAGCTCTGAAATGGGTTTCCTATAAACAGTGTTGGGTAAGATGTGAAATCAAACAATTTGAAATCATGGGTTAAAATCGATCTTTTGAATTGTGATTTTGATTTGAAATCATATTAAATTACCTGATTTTGATTTGAAACAAATTATTAAACGATTTTGATGATTTAAAATCATCGTGAAAATAAAAATCATTTGGTGATCACGCCTCTATCTTTTAATCGCAAATGATTCCTCTGGCCATAAGGCGGTTATCAAAGAGATCACACCGGGAGGTAATTAGCGTCAATGAAGCTGGTGTTGGCGACCAGCAGTGCTAGTGATGCGGCAACGGTGTGAGACCACCTACATAATCAAGACGGCACTGCCATTGACAACGCTGATGCAGTCGCAAGTGATGTTTTGATGGGGCCACCCACTGGCGTCAGTAGGACGTGTAAACAGAGCTTACTAGTTCACCACTTTGAAGGTGGTAGGCCTCATTACTGTGAGTAGAAATAAATTGACAGTACTGACCCATAATCAATCATTTTGACAGGTCAAGGTCAAGGTCATCAAGTGCATTTGTCGGCAGGTTAACGGCCTAAACTAGATCTAAGTAGGCCACAGTAGGGCAAGGCCAAGGTCTAAATTAAACCGAGGTTGAATTGGCTACAGGTTAAGGTCAAGGTCGAGGACAAAAACTAGGCCAAAGTACACCAGACCCTAATGCCACACACGTGCGTTTTACGTAGCTGCCAATACAGTCTGTGAGTTTATGACTCACATGCTGTGTCAGTGCTCACCCACAGCACAGGTCCAAAGTTCAACTTGTTGCTGTCTCAGCATGATATGTACGTAATGCGTTCATAAATGAAAGATATTTTTTAGCATTATTTGCTATTATCAGATGTATTAATTTAGTTTCTGCTGCAACTCATTTATAGCAAGTCTAAGAGTCAAATACTGTAAACGTATATCTTACGTATCTGTCAAGCTGCCACCTAGGTCAAAGTACATTGTACCTCTGCCTGCATAATGATGCGGTAAGTATTCTTTAGTAGAGCCATAGTCCTAGCTGTAGGCTTACTACGTTATAGCGTTACATTTATGTTGTGCATAATGGTTCGACCGGTAAGGCAAGGCAAGTCAAAATTAGTCCGAGACTGAAACCTAAGTCAAGAATATCTTTAGTATTAATTGTTTTTATTAGTCATATTAATTCTGTAAATTTAGTTTCTGTTGCGTACATGTAGGTCTTATGTAACTGTCAATGTCATATAAAAATTCAAAGTCTGCCGTACCTACACATACAGTATGATGCGTAAGCATATCTTATCTTATCCACAGTTCTTGCCGTAGGCTTACTACACTGTTAGTGCTACTGCATGGTGTTTCGCCTAGTTGCTTGACTACTACATTACATCACCTTCCACCTAGTCTAAAGTAAGTAAATAAGTAAGTAAAACGAAAATTTTATAGTGCATAATGTTAAAATTTTCCTCTAGCCACACTATTAGGTCATGCTTACTTCTGTCTGCATGGCCAACACGACTGTTTATAGGCCTACTCCTTATACATATGTACTACGTCGTTGCCATTTCTCATGATTGTGAGTCAGCGGTGTGCTGCATCAACATAAACATTCACCCATGTACATTATATGTCGATAACGGTGTGTGTATCTGTTACGTAGCTGCCAACAAGTCCAACGTGCACCGTGCTTGCATCTGCATACGGTACCGAGAGACGTAAACACTCACGTGCATATTACATTGATATTTTTCACGACTGTCAACATGTTGGTATGTGTATGTGTCAAGTAGCTGCCAAGACAGTCAACAAGTTTAAAAGTACACTGTGCCAACATTAGCATATAGTATCATAAGCTAGTCGCCTACAGTTAGGCTTCTGTGCTGCATCAACATGTCGCCGGGTTTTTCCCACGACGAATCACAGGCTGTGTCAACACCCCACCACAGCACAGGTTCAAAGGTTCGACTTTCTGTTGTTTCAACATGGTATGTGCGTAATACGTAGATGTACGTATGTAATACGTTGTTATTTCTCATGCAATGAGTCAGTTCGTGTAGGCCTATTAGGCTATTACTTGCAATATTTTTGTGAAATCACGAGCAGGTCACACACGTAGTTTGTATCTATCTTTGTCCAAAATATACTTATTTTGGACAGAACGCCGCCATGTAAAGTGACAATATAGTCTATCAATTGAGATCAAGTCTTAAATTTTAGCTAGATTAGCGAGCTGGATTATGGCACAGAAAGTGTGCATGTGACTGTAGACATGACCAGAAATTTGAGCTCACGTCAAAGACAAATGTGCAAATTAGCGTATGTCATAAGGGATAGTGCTGTAATTAAACCATTTCTATAATTAATATGATATAATACTGAGCGAGATAACCACGTCTAATGACTGTAGCGTTCGACAGTAACTACAACGGGGCATTTACGAAACTATAGTCATCTGCAGGTAATCGCTTTCTTTAAACAACCGGCTATCAGACTTAGATGGTACGGTCAGCTTTCCTCAGCGACAGCTGAGCTTCTTGTTTCACTACGGTCACTCAATATACTAGCAGTTGTGCTATTGTTATTAAGATCTTGTAAAGCCAATGTCCTTGTTGCAATTCAGTGTTGAAGAAATTTGTCTGCTTATAATTGACAGCAGCACATGGTAAATGGTTAAAGAAGTTACCTACCACGCATATCGTGCAGTTCCGAGTACATATAATGTTGCATATAGCTCATCTATAGAAAATTACATTACAATTGCAATTGGATTAAATTATAACATTACAATTAGACTGAAGTGATCAAGATGGCGTAGCGTGAGCTCGTTCTGTCAGAACCTCTCTGTTTTATATGTAGTAAAATAGGCAAGATTGAGATAAAGTCATTAAAGTCATTAAAGTCGACAGTTGCTGATTTCTTCAGACCTGAGGATATTACAGCTGCTAAAGTGAGGTTGTTGGATGACGTTGGATTGCTACAGTTAACGGATAACGGATAAATTGCCTCACATTCCTAGACGACGTGAAGGTGATAGCTGTACTGCACGTGAGGTAGATGATATCTTTACACTGATTAACTCTTTGGATAAGCGAAAGCTTCTGTGCAGTCTACCTAGATATGTCACTGACAATCCAGATAACATGCCTACTATGCGTTTGTTTGAAGACGATTTAAGCTTCGTAACGAAGAAACTCGATTCTTTTGATGGCAAGATGGATATTATCGGTAATGCTGTGGCGGCCATTTTGGATGAAGTGCGATCGAAGTGTACACTGTCGTTGTCTGACTGGCTGCCGTTGCGATCAACTCAGCCGTCACACTCTGTGTACAAGAAGCCTGTAAATGAGCCGACCATCGTGAGAACTAGTTCAGTGGCGTCGGGCCAGGCAGAACGAGCTGTACGCAGTGCAGGCGCATACACAGAACGACGATCAGCTGATTCATCCTCAAGGCACCGTCTGGTCAGCTGTTACTTCCACCCCGACTTCAGCTCAGAACCAACGTCGCAGAGATCAGAATGGCGATGCTGGTCGCTCAACATCAGTCGGCGATAGTAACGACAATGCTCAGCCGTTCGTGGAGGTGGCGGCTTGCAAGCGGAGATGTCGTGGAACTAACGGTGAGCGTACACCGACTGTCGACAACAACTCAGTGGCCAGATCTCAGCCACAACGTGGACCACTCGTAGTTAGAAATTCCATGTCGTCTAGCAATTGGCGTGTCAGCGCAGCTGCCAGCAACCCATCGAATACGTACGTTGAGAGATCTATGTTCTGTATTGACAACGTTGCACGACAAGCTCTGTCAGTGATATACGTGATCTGGCATCGAGAATGGATGTAAGAGTTCTTTCCTGTTACGAAGTGAAACCTAGGCGACGTCCTATGGACTCTGTTCATGCAGTTAACCGCAAAGCGTTTCGTTTGTGTATTCACTGTGACGACTGTGGTCTGCTGTTAGATCCTACGAAGTGGCCACAGAACAAAACGGTGTCAGAGTGGTTTTTCAAATCATCTCAGACAGCAGCTACAGCTACAGTGCGAGCTCCGGATGTGGGAAATTTAGTTCAGCAGAACGTCGAGCAGCGTAGTGATCAGCCTTCACACACTGCTAAGTCTAACTCAGCAGCAAGGTTGATCGAGGTCGATGATCCAGCTGTCGACGACATTGCTCATCACTCTGCGACCAATGACGCAGCTGAGGACACGGATGCCACCATTCTGACCTCTGTGGAGCCATCTGATCAAGTTGTTACAGTTTCTAATGATGGCAGCACCTGACGCTATACATATAATATTGTTCAACATGCGCGGCTTCGCTTCAACCAAGGTTGTGCCGCTATTGAAGAACTTATTACGAAAGAGAAACCTGACGTTTTTCTTATTCAAGAGCATTGGCTCACTCCGTCTAACCTGAACAAATTCGATGACGTTTTACAGGTTACTTTACCTTTGGTTGCTCAGCTATTTCAAAAACTGTTGAGATGGGAATGCTTAAAGGCAGACCGTTTGGTGGTGTGATGATAATGATTCGAAATAATTTGCGAACTGTATCTGAAACTGTGTTTTGCTGTGGTCGTTACGTCATTGTTCGTATTGCTGACTGTATTGTTGTTAATGTGTATTTGACCTGGAGGGGGTTAAATGCTCACAACCACATCTTTTGCTATTGCTATAGAATAGATCTCACCACACCTTAATAAGTGAGACCAAAAAACACGTTGTTTCCTGTTGTTGATTTCTTAAAATGTGCTGTTATAGTAGTCGTTTTGTTTCCAGTTGTTGCTACAAGACACTGATATTTCATAAGGTAGTGTAGCGACACATTTTATGTGTGGTGGAATTTATGACACTATTATTAAAAATTTACTCCTGATTCTGACAGTAAAAGAATTTTGAAAATCGGTTAATACTCGGTGAAGTTATAAAGCATACAAAAATTGCGCCAGTTTTTTTGGCCCATCCTGTATATTCTATCCACACAAAGTCTAGATACTCTACCTAGACTACTTGCAGCTACACAGGCAGATGCCACTGTTAAGTACTGACCGAGTCTTGACTGGAAAGATTCCGAATCAGATGGAAGACAACGATCATTGAGTCTGAGTAGACCAAGACCACGCTCAAGCCATGACTGAGTCTTGTTATCAAAGACAAACAGTTTCACGTTCAGCTGCACAACAACAACTACTAGGCCTAATACCATAACTACTAGGCGCATTTTGCACTTTTTTCTTTGAAGATCTCTGAGAATCTCAGAAATTCTAACTTAGAATTCGCGTTCCGCACTTTCTACTTCTCTGAGATTCTCTGAGAAATTGTGAGCAAGATTTTCCTTTGCTACGTTATGCTAGCACTTGCCCACTTGCTTGCGAGTTACGATAAAATTGATAAAATTGGCTAGCGTAGAATTCTATGTTAGAATTCTCGTAGAATTCTTACTTGTGCGTTTCACACTTTTCGTGAGAACTAGTGAGAACTACTGAGTTGTAGAAGTGAGATTCTCAGAGAAAAAAGTGCGAAATGCGTCTCTGCTGTAACTACTACAGCGATCAGTGAGTGCCTAGACCAAGACCACACTCCAGTCATGACCGCATCAATAATAACAGAACAATAATTACTACTACAACTCAGAATAGTTGTACAAAAACAGACCACTGTGAAGCAACCTCAACCACTGACAAATACAACAAATACATTAGATTGTAACCAATCGTATGGTAAAGATAGCGTTCCATCACACCACATCAAAGCAACTCATTGAGACAACATGCCCGATTTAATCAGCTCACAAGAATGGACACCGCGTTCACCAGATTTGACTCTGCTACTTTACTTAGTTTGGGATGTCTTGCAAGAATTTGTGTATAAAGTAAAGCATAAACCATTTAAGAACTTCAAAGATCTTCAGAATGGTATCTGAGACATGGCATGATGTCGACATCAGAGAGTCAGAATCAGAAAAGCCACACAGCAATGGAAAAAAAACATTTATCAGCAATGGCAAAGTAAAATGGAGTACCCATTCAGCACATTTTCTGCTGAACAGCTGATTGATGGTTTGGCCTATTGTGACGTTCTGCTGTAGCCTGCGTACGAGCAGCAACGTAACTGATGAGCCGTTTGCATAATTTTATTTATGATGTGCAACACTGTTTTGTTTTTATCTCGACTATCATGGAAGTGTTTTAAGCAAAAATTACTAAACATATTTGAAGATGTATGCTCATCACATGTGTGCTTTTCGGCTGATTTATTTTGACTACTCCGATGCGTAATGCATGCAAATGTTCGGGGACGTTTCTGAGCCACCCAGTATATACTAGAAAAATTTTCGTTATATTTCACCCATTTGCCAAAAAGCCCCCAACAGACCGATTTGCACGAATTTTTTCACAGGGGGTCGTCTCATGGACGTAATCACCTGTTTCAAATTTTGTTTCGATTGGCTGACGGGTTTCGGATCTACAAGGAATCGAATTTTGCCATTCTCCATTGATACAGGGCTGCACTACAGCGCGCCTGTGATACAAGCCAAGTTATAGTGCATTTTGTCTCAAATTTCGTTGCCATGGCAATGTAGGTTGGTAGGGGTAAAATTTGGTTGGCAGCAGGCCCTTCGAGAGCCACAGTGGGGCCAGGGGAAACATTCTCATGGGGTCCCAAACATTTTTGCGGGGCTCCTATGGGAAGAAATTTTTGAATTTTTTCAAAATGGTGCATTCTGATGTACTTTTTTATTTCTGAGTGACGGTGGGGCCTCCAAACGTTGCAGGGCCCGGGGTAGCTTACCCCCCTTACCCCACCCTCTCGACGAGCCTGGTTGGCAGCATCCGACAGCCCAACCCTGAAAACCCCGTACAAATGCGAAGATCTCGCAAATATCTCTTCCAGAAGAGAAGATATAGCCCATTTTGTCCCGAATTTCATTGCCATGGCAACGAGGGCTAGTTGGGCGTAAATACAAATGGCACTGTTAAATTGGCTAACCCCGATTACCCCACCCTAGCACCAAACCGGAAGTGGATCGGATGACCAGCTGCTAAGATATGGCTACCGAAGTTCTTCCAAGAATGCTCTTTCAGGAACAGAGGGTCGGTCGCCACGACGAATGACAATGCGGTCGGTCGTCAATATTATACTGATCTCATATACTCCTTTTCGCTATGTTAGGAGCGTAGCATGCGCGGAGTAAAAAATTAGCATTTGTTGATCGTTGGTATTGGTTGGCTAAATTTCTAAATCGCAGCAGAATCATACCTGGAACCGTGGAACATGTTGGACTCAAACCCAACGATGTGATTCTGCTCAGCTTGACAGGTGGACTATGATACAGACAGTCAGACAGAAAGAAACACGAACACAGAAAGACAGACAGACAGTGAAGCATATACCTGAAAGACATTGGATTCATCCTCCTCACCAGTGACTACTTCTACTTCTTTCAACTCAACGTGACTCTGCTTGGCTTGCTGTAGAGCAGCCGACTCTGCCAATGTTGGATGTAACGAATCACCACTGGTAGCTGCTGCAATGTACACATAAAAGTTAACAAGTTAAAGCATGGATGTACTGTAGCTCTTTATTGGAAACCCATCTCAAAGCGATGGAGCATCACCTGCCATATGGAATCACCACCCAACACAGGTGAATGCTCCCAGCCGTCAAGGCCAAGTTGCATTATTTTACGTAACTGTGCTAACTGGCCTCATCAAACGTTACCTTGTCAATATTTAGTAATATTCTGGTTGCTAGTATATCTTTAAACTGTAACAAAAAATACTTTAGATTGTAACCAATCGAATGTACACTCTGTGCACATTAACCGCAGATACTACTGCTACTGCTAGTGTTGTGTGATACCTTCACACACACAAAAATGCTAACCTAAAATCAAACAAAAAAAACATTAAAACACAATATGATATGACTGAACAAGAGGAATTTATGTGCTGTGACTTTATATAGACCGAACAGTAGGGTGGAAAAAGTGGCAAGTAGGCTAGAAGATCAGTGTTCATTATTAAGTAAGTAGTTTTCAAAACTGATTTATTGTATCTCCCGGATTCATCGAGTGTAAACTTAATTTCTTCGCGTAAATCATTATAATATTTAGCTGCTCTATATTTTGAACTGCGTTTCCCATATTTGTTCTATAGAGACGTGTGAATGTCATCGTTTTGATTTAAGTAATATTTAAACAAGACTGGCAACTTATGTGGATAATGCAATATTTTATGGGCAAACAATATCAAGTTTTGCTGATGTACACTGTGTCTCAAAAAAAACCGGACCCCTGCTACCTTTTGCAATAACTCCAACAGTCCTGGTTCAATAGCGATAGATTTTGACAAAAATAATCGTTAGAGAATCAGCACTTAATAGCATGTGTTACTTTGCGAGAAATTTTAAGAACAGAGTACCAGTTGAGGTTTTCCTGTGGCACCAACAGTAGCGGCAACTGCACTGCAGTACTCCAACGAACCAACAACG
>Ga0209367_1004113_pt1 | contig 20005 bp, 12 predicted proteins | sample WorMetLIZISLAND2_FD_187412 | JGI IMG/M metagenome (GOLD analysis project Ga0209367, IMG submission 187412) | Marine gutless worms symbiont microbial communities from Max Planck institute for Marine Microbiology, Germany - Olavius geniculatus... ...
CTCCGTAACGGTGCAAGATAGATGCTTGGTTCCAATGGACCACTAATAGGAAACCACATGTGCCGAGTCCAACGGTCACGTGACCGATGACGTCACGTGACCCCAAAAGGTCAAACTCGTGACCCCAAAATCTTTGAAGCCCTGTATCTCCGTATCCGTGCAAGATAGGCACATGATCATCATTGACCACCAATAGGAAAGTGCTCACGCCGAGTCCGATGGTCACGTGACCAATGACCTCACGTGACCCCAAAAGGTCAAGGTCGTGACCCCAATATCTTTGGGGCGTAATATCTCTGTAACGGTGCAAGATATAGATGCATGGTTCCAATGGACCACCAATAGGAAACCACATATGTCGAGTCCAATGGTCACGTGACCGATGACGTCACGTGACCCCTAAAGATCAAAATCGTGACCCCAAAATATTTAAGGTTCAGTGTTTTCATGGCCGTGTAAAGCAGATGGTTTATAATTAACCATCAACATAAAAAGTTTGTTATTGTAATAAAACAGCAAATATAAATGCACAAAACATCAGTTTATACACTTGTTAATGGCGACATGCAATGAGTGACACATCGAAAACAGCAAAAATCATAAAAAGGTGATATTATTCAACAGCACATTGACAGTTAGGCGATGTGATAGTGAGTGATATCACCTTTTTATGATTTTTGCTGTTTTCGATGTGTCACTCATTGCATGTCGCCGTTAACAAGTGTATAAACTGATGTTTTGTACATTTATTACCATTCAGTATTTAAAGGTGACTCTAAAGCGGACTATGTATTATATGTTATTACGCAAGGTGATTTTCATAGATGTTAAGAAAATTATGACTACTGTCCACTTTGCGCATATCTGTTAACTGTGAACTATTAGGAGAGCACACTCTACGAGGAGCAAAAGTGACATCACCAGGGTGTCACTCTTGCCCCCAGGGTGAACTAACCATTGTAGAGACTGCTACTTTTGCTCGACTTTTACATGTTGAACGTAGTTAATGCTTTGTTTTGGTGTGCCTTATAGGTCGATTTTAAAGTTACTGTATTTTATGTCATTTGTTTCATCTCTGGCTAAAAAGCCAAAACTGCATGGAACTTTATATCTGTGTAACCTTATTAATAATAGTCTGCATACTTACATATGATGCTTCACATGTGATGCATGTTCAACAATAAACATGCTATTGTTATACAGCTTTGTAGAACCCTATGAAAGAAAGAGCTGATTTAATTTAATTTGGTGTGGTACTGAAGGGGGCAAGTATGACATGGGGTGTTACTCTGGCCCTACCTCTGGGGCAAGAGTGACACGGGAAAGAGAACCAGTTTAAATCAGTATGTAGACAAAATAGCAGAACCCATGCACCCTGATTCTCTTCTGAGATTTTGGCGCTATATAAATTGGTACTTACTTACTTACTTAGCCTACTTACTTTCTACAATACAGTGTTAACAGTTCACATTTGTCAGCAATTTCAGATACTGACTCTGAATGCAACAGTTCTTAGAAAAAAGGTGTTACTCTTGCCCCACTCTCCCTCTCCCCTAATAAGCTTCTCATGACTTAAGGGTTTAAAATAAGGTACATGTACTGTGATTGATTAAAAAACAGTGTTGCAAAGTAGTTAAATACTTTAAGTATTTAAGAACTATTTGAATACTGTGACAATATTTAGCAGCAAATATTTAAATACTAATTACTTACTATGACACTTTTGGCAATGTTTGCTCAGTTGCACAAGTCTATATTGTATGGGTGACATACATACTTGGCACTATCAAAGATTCTGGCTGGTAAAACAAATTAGTTTAACCGCCAGTCTTTATTAGCAGGAGTCTTAAATGATTAAGTGCAGCAAACGTTGGAAGAAGATGACGATGACTTTTTCTGCTTCACTGCAGCGTCTTCTACTAAAAATCCACAACTGCACCTGAGTAAGCGTAGACCAATATGAATGACAGCAGTAAAGACTAAAGATCTGTCAATATTGAAGAAACATGAGTGCTGGTACATAGAATAATCATTCTCTCTCTGGTACTGGGGCCGCATGCCTACTGACAAAGCAACTGCCTAGAGCCCGAATTAACATAATGGTCTTCAAGAGTTTTGCTGGCTTGACTCAGGCGAGCTAACGGTTGGTGATTATGTACTTCATTGCTCAGGGCCCTCTAAACTTGTATGCCAAAAATTATCAAAAAATATTTAACTTTGTCAGAAGTTGTGCATAAAATACTACGCAGGCCTAGGTCTCTTTTCTGTCTGTGCATGCATTTGCAGGGTGTCCTGCTAACTTCACATACATTTCCGCAGTAAATGGCTGTTACAAGCTGGTGACTAGTAATATGGACTGGTACGCTGCTGGACAATACTGTCAAGCACTACATGAAGCTGCTCATCTACTGGTCATCAACGGTGCACAGGAACAGCTTGTAGTTTCTAGCAGTCAGTTTTAATTTCTCGTTCTTATCATTCTCGGTCATCCCACTTAGTGATTGCAATCCCGAGATTGAATTCTCAATCCCGGAAAAATTTGTAATCCCGGGATCCCATTTCGGGATTAGGCCTACAGTAGGTCGTAGCAGATTGGTCGGCATTTTGGTATCCCCAATTGACTTATTTTATGCACAGGGCCCCTAAGGAAGGTATATCCAAACTGTAGAGAATGACAGTGACTGACACATTACAAATTTACGACGACAACACGAAGTAGTACTCCAGTGCTCATAGAATATTTTATTCATCAGATGGCCAAAATTCTTATTTCTGTCATTTTACACGCGAAAAAGTACAATTTTAGCTAATTTTTGTAATCCCAAAATGTCAAGATTGAGATGCCGCCAATCCCAGGATTCGGGATTGGCGAAAGCGGCCGGGATTGCAATCCCTAATCCCACAGCACTGGCAAATTTTTATAGTACACAGGCCAAAAAAGTATACGACATCAAATAAAAATATAGGACGGTATAGGACACATGCGTGTTTTAGTATTCAACCCGTATACCAGTGCAATGTCTAGCCTCTGGCATCATGAACACACAAACTGCATGGCTTCCATATCTGACAGTGAAGTTTTTGTTGATTAATGAAATGGACAGACAATTCGTTTTATTTTTTCAGCGACGACGGAGCCCCGAAACGTTGTGGGGCCCAGGGAAACTTCCCCAACTTCCCCCATTTTGACGAGTCTGATGGGATCTAAAGGAGCGGTCAGAGCTCCCCCAGTGGGGTCCGGGGCAAAGCCTCGGCTGAAAAACATATTTTAAAGCATTTTTGCACCACAGAAATTGCATTTGTTGACATCAAATTTTGTGTTTTTGTTGCGTGAAATGTAAACTGTCAAAACATAGGATTTATAGGACATTTAGTCAAAATATAGGACAAAATAGGACTCTTTTCGTGTCGAGTTATACAAAAATTATAATACACTACCAATCCCTGAATTACATAAATATCAGTTGCTTATGTTAGTTCATAAATTTGTATATCATAATGATAAACTACTTCCAGCATTTGCCAATTATTTTATGTTAAATCGCAATGTGCATAGTTACAACACAATGAAAAATCATGATTTGCATCTACAAAACTTGCAGACAACTGTTGGTAAAAAAATTACAAAATTTAAAGCAAGTCAACTTTGGAACCAACTCCCTAATGAGATCAAAGAAATTAAATCTGAAAGTTTATTTAAATCTAGGATCAAAGTTTACTTACATAATAAATTATATGCTGAATGACTATGATCAATAGTTTATAAATGGCATATTGTAATGGTTTGAATGGTTTTGACGTATTGTATGTGATATCATTTAGACATTTTTAGGTGGATATACTCAGCATATTTTTGTTCTGTATGTTTCTCTGTGCATGTATTGCATTTTCTTTATTTGACTTTTGGGTGGCCAGCTTTGATGGGCCTGTACCCTTTCTGGCAGCCTGGTTGCTTTTTCCCAAATAAATATTGTTGTTGTTGTTGTTTCAAAAATATAGGATTTATGGGATTTATAAGACAAGCAGAATGGCTGCATTCTCTTTATTGTCCCGCTTACACTAGACAGACCACGGCTGGAAAGCCTGGTTTTCTGAAAAAAGTTTTTAGTTTCTTCACAGCATCTAAACATGTTAAAAACTTCAGGCTTTCTCTTGTGCTTCTCCTGAGTTTCTGCATTGTACAAATGTACAGTATAATGGATTGCACCAAGGTTTGGCACAGCCATATGATGACACGGTATGTATGTGTGATAATATTTTGCAGGCCCAGAACTAAATGTAGCTTCATGTCCGTCTTCCTGGACGGCTGGGCATCGTTATATTCCACCTGTTTGCGCCACGTGTACTGCACCCAACGTATTCCTGTGGAACGTGACGACATACGGCTACAGCGCAGCAACTGAAATTAGCTACGTCAACTGGCATTGGTCCAAAGAACCCAATATTAGTGGCGACGCATGCGTGTACCTGCTCAGGCGTAGACACAATAGATGGCACGCTACGGGCTGCGATTGGCAAATCTGTGCTATCTGCGAAATGGACCTGTGAAGCCACAGATCTGCAGCAGGCGGCGGCCCGGTGTCTTATACCCCATTTACGTGGTCAAGCTAGCTTGACGAGCTGGCTATATGTTAGCTGGACGAGCCAGCTCGATGTTTGCTCAACGTTTGCTCGATGTCTGCTATGCTTTATGCATGCTTCATATTTGCTCGATCGTGTAAACGGGGTATTAGTGTAACATTAGTGGGCCTATAGCACAGCATTAGCGTGCAGTATAACATTAACTACATGTAGCATCATGAAACGAAACATTATTGCCATAGTAGGAAGCCTATATTTTACGGTCAACTTTTTAGGCGGGATCAGTGCTGCCTATTTCTACATATTTCTCCGTTGTGTGGTCTGTATGTCTGTCGTCTGTCACGTTTATGCAATTGCTTAAACTGTTCGATGGATGCCATTTGGCAGGTACACCTGTGGGTCAAATGACACTGTCTCTCGCGGTCTCACCCCAGGGGCAGGCTAAGGGAAAAATTGGGGTTCAAAATTGCAGCCAAAACATGAAATTATTGCAAATTGCAGCTAAACCGTCAGTACCATGCTGTCACCTGGTGAATACAAACGAGAAGCGATGACGTTTGCCAAATTTCTCTGGTCCTTATTCATAATAATAATAACATTAATAACACATTAGTGAAAAAACACAGCCTGTGTTAACTGAAATGCTTTGCAAAGTATATCAAGTGTCTTCTATTGAAATGCGTTTTTATTATGTCTGAGCTGATAATCAGCGTAGCTCATATACATAAAAATAACATAATAACCAGAGGCACCATAAAAATTTTATCCTCTGAGCTACATAAAGTCGTGGACTCCCTTAAGCGCATTAAATTTATATAGGTCATGCGCACTTTATGTAGTCAAGTGCAATTTATGCATTTGACACTAGCACTAATAAGCAAATCACACAATAAATAAGTAAAAGTCTGACAATCGATGTGGTTATAAAACCATATAAAAAAAATCATAGATGCAATAAATGTGTTTTTTACATTTTTACACCAAAAGTTAACCTTACCTAAACTTGGAGGTCTGCCCTAAGACACGGTTTGACCATGTTTCCGTCCATCTGTCTGTCTCTTTATAACAGATGTATTGTGGCTAAATGGCATGGCATATCTAAAAAACAGCGAGATAAGACCAAGGTGGCTATTGATCACTAATAGGAATAGTATGCAAACATCCGTACAGAAATTTTTGTCTGTACGGGCAAATGTCCATTCCCTACTACAGGTACTGTAAAAATATCAGCAGCTATAGATATGTCTTTAAATATGCACTGACTATTTGACCGGCAGCTGGTCAAATAGCCCCTAGGTTATTTGACGGATGAAAACAAAAAGAAGGCAGCTGCCTCATTCTCGATGTGCCAACTGAGAGCTTCAGTTCTATCCAATCTTAGTTGCTAGATGTTAGTCGGTGCAATTAGCATACATGTTAGTGACTAGAATTAGCTTTAATATTGTGATGTAAGTTTGGAGTTTACAGTTTAGAGTTAGGATTGGAGTTTGAGTTAGGGTTAGTGTACTTCTAAGATTTATGTGACAATAATGCACACCAAAAGTAAGTGTACAATATCGGTGATAAATATGATGCTGCTGCAGGCAAGTACGGAACATGCCGACTGGCGATCCGTGATGGCCTACTTGCTAGGCTTGAGGTCGTCAGTTGGCCGGCTGCCACCATCCCTGCAGCGGTACGTAGACAAGAACCCAAAAGATGCTTGTCATACCGCAGCCTGAGCCAGTACTTATGAGCACCATTACATCCCGGATAAAGCTGTTCAAGGTGGTTGCTAATCAAATATCCGGCTCCGAGAGGACTGGATATTTGACCCGTCGCCGGTCAAATAGCTACAAATTTGATCTGTGACCGGTCAAATAGCCTATATGCTATTCTGTGCTTTTTAAATATGAATGACTTTCATCAAGACTCAGTCTAAGATTTTTTTATCGCTAGACCAAGACTTTTGTTTAAAAACCTAGATCAATATGGAGACGTCTGTCGCTTTGCAAGACTTTAATCTTAAGGACTAGGCCTACATCACTGTTGTGGAGTCGACCATGATGTTCTAAGTCTTGTGCATAAATTACGTGATGAAATGCTTTGCAAAAAGTAATATATGCAACAGCAATGATAGTGTACTGTACTGCAGAAACATTAACTTAGTTTTTAAAATGCAAACTGAATTTATACCCTATGTGCAAATATGGATCGAACAGGGCAAACTAGATCTATAGCATAAATATTGCTTATCTCTGTTCACTGCTCTACATATTGTGCAGCAAAGGCACCTTACCTCCGGGGTGGACAGGCTCTTACACCTGCCCAGCACTGAGGCCATATTAGCTCGGCCCAATGCGCGTCCCCGAATGTAACCAGAAGGTTACAGGTAGCGGCCATAAAGCCGTAACGGCTGTGAAGCCGTAAGTAGACGGCTATAAAGCCGTAGTCAGCTGTGAAGCTGAAACCAGCACAAGAGAACTGGTATCGTGTAGCAATATGCCTACACGAATTTGGCCAGCGCTTAGTCGCGCCTCGCCTCCAGATTTTAGAAATCTTTCGGGTCATCGGTGCTGAGCCCCACCACCACGGCAAGGTGGCTGACCTCGGTGGGGCAGCAAAGGCACCATGCTGAAGGAAATACGAGTCAGGTACACAAAGTTCACACAGCGTAAGAATAATACAAATACATCCATTTCTGATGTTTGTGAACAAAAGCAGATGATATTGTCGTAAATAATTTTTAATGCACCGATGATATACCGGTGATGTAATGTGCCATTTTAGCAGTGGAGACAAAACTCTGATAAGGAACTTGTACTGGTTCAAAAAATACAGTTTTAGGAGAATGCTGGCAGAACTTTTCAGTAATGTTAATCCTTGGCATTGGCCTTAAGGCCAAATTTTGTGGCCTTGGCCTAGCAATAAGCTGGCCTTGGCCTTAGAGATTTGGACTTGGCCAAAAATCAAGGCCACTGACAAAGTCTCGTGGGACTACAAAATTCACCATCATGATAGATTACATTAGTTATGCCAGAATGTCGGAATGATGTGGCTGGTCTTCCTCAAATGTGATGTAGCACTGTGGATTAAGGAGAAAGACCCCCAGTACTTCCAGCACTGTATAACTTTCTGTAACAAACTTTCAAACTGGTGGAACTGCTTTAACTAGCTTATGTTGCATACTTACTGTAAAAACAGGCTTTTTTGCTTCATACTTTATCTTTTAAATGAAATCTGTAGCTGACAAAATGTTTTTTTGACTTTCAGTGACTGGGTAATTATAATAACTTTCGAACTACAAGCACTGTTTTGACTGTCAGTAACTGGATAGTTCTACTCATTTCTGCATATTATGTTGTCAGTGATGAGTGATGCAGCTGATGCTATTAAATTCTATAAGTTGCGTATGTAAGAGTACTTGAAAAACAGGATTTCATTACCTTAGCTTTTATTGTAAGCCTTTGCATTATGGAATGGCTTTGGCCTTGGCCTTGAGACCATGGCCTTGGCCTTGGCCTTGTAGTCTGGCCTTCTTAACATCACTGGAATTTTTGAAGACAAACTGCAACAGGGAAAGAGCGGGAATGTTATTAACAGAGATCTGGGAAACGTGCAACACCGATCAAAGACATGAAACCAGCAGACTGAACATACATGTACTGAAGAGAATGTACTATCACTGTGGATGAAATGGTAGGCTTGCTAAACCACAAAGGCCAGAAACAAACAAATCATTCAATACGCCAGATACCCAAAGAAACACATCTAACAACATCGTACGGTTCAAAGAGGCCTCCGCACACGAGCGTCAAAGAGGGGTACCATCATAAAAGGTCGTTATTTTACCACTGTTGGCTCGTTTAGCACTTGCAGATAGACATCGACTTGTTTTTTACCATAACAATAACTGCTGACAAGCTTTTAATAGTTCAACATTAATGACCTTAAATGACCATGAACCCCCCAAATAGGGGGTTTTGGTGATTTTTCTGCAATTCTCAGTTGCACACACACTTCAACAGTGAATTGCAATGAAATGGATGGAGACAGACCAGGACAACCTGCAAACAGGAATTGCTATAGGCTGTCATGCATCTCATGAGCTTTGCTCAAATTACTTGTTCACAATTCAAACACTGGATGCTTCCATTAACAGAACACTATAGCTGAGATGGTAGTAGTAGAAGCAGCTTGTAGTATTACCGGCAGTGAGGCAGGTCTTGGTGCGTCGTAACAGTAGTGTTGTAGCATTCATCGTTGAGTGGAGACTGACGTTAATGCTGATTCTAACTTCAACCTCAGCTGACAGCAGGCCGGTGCAGACCAGCCCAACCGCAAACACTGTCCACATGCACACATACAGATATATGCATACAGATAGGTGGCCTGGTCATACAGAGCACTGGTGATGTAATCCAGTGGTTGATAGTGCACCATTCTTGATCACTGCAGTTGTTCTACGCTGAGACAGGTAACACCTGGATGACTGAGTGCCTGCAGACAGGTAAACCACTAATCAGTGATCCCGATCAACTCAGCCTTCCATCCCTTAAAAAGCCAATATGTCTGTCTAGTGGCGTTAAGGCGAGGCACGTACACCTGTGTTGGGTGGCAGATAGCACTCTGTGATCTCATATGGCACGTGATGCTTTGTAGCTCGGAAATGGGTAACTTCCATTTTCAACCCTTAACAGAAAAACCAGTAAAAATTAAGGCCATAATTTTGGCCACAACCGCATTAAATAGTGACCAATATTCCAAATTATTTCCGAAAAATAATCTGCAGGAAATTTCCAATACAACAATCACTATAGATCCCATCACATCATAGACAAGTTGCTACACTACCTTGTAAAATATGGTCAGCTTTAGACTAAGTGACTATTTCTCAAAGCACTCTGTGTGCATTTTAGTGCATTTTTAAAATTCACAACTAATTTTGCTAGTCAAACGATTTTGAAACTGGCCGGGTCGATATTGCATGCAAATTATTGCAGGTTTACCATTTTTCGAGTAAGTGGTATCCACTGTATGAAAACAACAAGACCCACCAGCTTTGGAAGCAGCATTAATCATATCGGGCGAGAGCAGAGCTTACTGTCAGCTCATGATGACTGATGATGCTAGTGGCAATGCAGACAGTCAGACCTGAGGGTGCTGAGGGCACGACTCCTGCTGGCACTATGCTCAGTGTCGGACGTCTCATGGCTTGTGTGTTTGACGCCATCACCGACATGTTGTAGTAGATCTGTAACAGTACGCAACAAGCACATGCTGTAGTATCAGTACTAATAGCCAAACGGGTTCAAAACTTTGTTTAAACCCATCTTGAAGCTACGGATTATGAAATCAAACCCAGCTGGTACTTGACTTACCTAACCTAAAGAGATGGAAGACTGAGTTGACCTGCATGTAAATGACTAGTTATATACCAAGACGGGAGACTTTCCTGTCGATAAACAGACACCCATTCAGATCCAGATACTAAACAGGCTAGCACAGAACAACTACATTGATCGGACCAATGTTCTAACCACTACTATTCACGACCGACTTTTTTTATCTCTCATAGCAGTGTTATAGAAACTAAAACTAAAACAGGAAATTTGAGCCAATGCTCATGAGACGCGCAAAAGCCTATAGCAGTTCCTGTTCGCAAACTGTCAGTCTATATCCAGCCATTTCATCGCAGTTCATTCTTGAAGTGTGCGCTGCAGCCGAAAATCACAAAAATCAATAAACCCCTACTTATTTTGGAAGTTTAACTCTTTCAAAGTCATCGATGTTGATACGACTGAAAAGCTCGTCACTAGTGATTGTTGTGATAGGTAGGGACCAACTAAATTCATGATTTCACGGCCGTGACATTTTCCGTGAAATTGGCCTTCTTCCGTGAAAAACGCCGATTTCTGTGAAATCCGTGATTTTTCGTGAATTTTAGCGCTTTTAGTTTAATTTACGACAATTCCAGAGTTTTATCAGCAGCTTTTGTACGAATGTTGCTGTTAGCTACGTGTCGCACTTCAGCACTAAGTAGTTGACATTGACTGTCTTGAGTTTTGACTTATAGTGTAGTAAATATTCGTTGTTCTGAAATTTCTTCGTTTGCAATAGCACAGCACCTTGAAATAACGTCTGTGGGGCCCGTGAATTTGCAAAACTCTTTCCGTGAATTTTCCGTGAAATTTGACACATTTTAAAAATTCTGCTGTGAAATCATGCATTTTTTTCCGTGAATTTGGTTGGTCCCTAGTGATAGGTAGCATGCCCAGGCCTATCTGCAACTGTTTTCACGAAAGACTGGCCAACAACGGTAAAATAACGACTTTTATGGGGGTACCGCTCTTTGATGCTGTCATGCGTAGGTTTCCTTGAACCTAGAAAATCGAAATCTACGTTCAATGCTGAAAATTTCATATGCAGCTTTTCTATGGCTATCTCAATTGGTTTCAGTGCAATTTGCTCTTGAAATGTGTCTCGCAGCCCGAAATCGCCAAAAAATCCATTAAAACCCCTATTTTAACGTTCAAGGTCATAAAAGGTCATTAAATTCGATGGCAATTGAGAGCCCGTGTACGACTTCCTATTAGTGATTAATAGTAACCTAGGCCCTATCTCGCACCGTTATCGAGGTACAGCAACTTATTGACTAAAAATTGCAAATTTTTCCCACCTCCCTCTCATTTGGCGCCCTCATTTGGAGTGACCCCCTTCGAATTTATGGAAAAGCTTTACGGTTCCTGAAACTACAGTGTAGAGACAACCGATGATAAAAATTTGGTGATCCTAGCTTGCACCGTCTTTGACTGATCCACCCGTGTGACAGACAGACAAACAGACAGACAGAATTGCGATGGCTAAGATGCGCTGAAAGCAGTCCCTGAAAGCAGTAGCTGCTTTTGCACATAATAATTTTCAGAACAAAAATAACAATGTCATGAAATATGTAAGTTTCAACAGCGCATTGTGCCTCGTTACACATGCATAATACACAGTAGACCGCGTTGAAACCTGCACGCAGTAATAGTAATAGTACTGGTAGCAGTACAGATGTTGTCGTCATCGTCGTTGTAGTTGTTGTATTACCTGCTGATCTAGTGGGCCGTTACGCAGACTTTGCCAGTCGAAGTATATACTGTCGACATCGGTCTTGACTGGGAGCACAAATGACAATGCATAGTCATTGACTACACCATCACGCACATAATACAACTCTGCTGCGATGCCTACACATACATGCCAGCATAACACCGTCAATATACACAACTCAATTGAACTCATCACTGTAGTCAACGAATAAATGAACTAATGAATAAGTCAATCAATCAAAACAAATTTGTGCAGCACCGCATCACTGCAAATTATTCGGTGATGCATATAACTCAGGTCTAAGGGATGCCGGCCTTTCTGAGACAGCCATGTATGATCATCGACTGAGCATCAGAAGAAAACAATACAAGTTTCCATATAATTTGAGACAGCCTATAAGTTTGCATTGCACATTCAGTAGCCTAACAATGACCCAGTTAAGTTGCTACAGCACTAGCCAATGTGCAAGATGTCTGGTTTAAGTGATAGTTAGACTTGATTTTGTCATCTAGTCTGTTGTAACTAGAACACTGACTGACCGAGCAATCTTTGGGTCTCAGTAGTGTTGACGTACAGGTTGAGACTAGCATCAGATGCAGAAATCAGCAGCAGCAGCAGACTCACAATATTCAATACCAGTAGATGTCTCATCATCACAGACTCATCATTAGCAGTCCATCACCTGCACCAGCAGCCAGACCTGCAAGTCGCTGAGGTACACAAAAGTGACCCAACTTGAGGCTAAAATGACCCCCAAAACGACGGCAGTCGACTTGAGCACACCCAACTCGACTTGACTTGTCAACGGAATGCCGACTTAAGTCGACTTCAAAGGACTTGAGACGTTCAGAAGTTGTGATAAACTTGTGTGAACACTGTACCCATACTGTAGATGCTTACTCTATTCATAAAGTGTTTTATTCCTTCGGTTGACGTCTTTTGTTATTGTCATTTCTTGAAAAAAGTTCGTACAGACAGTTAAAACTGTGTGTTATATGACTATTTTGGTGCACAACAGCTATGCTATACGGCATCTTTGGCAGCATTGTCGCCAGTCGGTTTGTCCTTCTGTAATGGATGTAATGTAGCTAACCGTTAAACCTTATGGAAAACTTTTTACATGCACAATTAGCTCTGTGTGCTAAACCTAGGCATGCAAAGTTTTTAACGATCTAGTGCAAGGGAAAACAACATAAAAATATGTCATTCACACTAGAGGCTGATTACACATAGGCCGAGCTACATCATCTAACAATTACGGCTGTGCGAAGCGTTGAAACTCGATAATCCGCTTACCCTAATCGGTATACCATTATTTCAAAAATGGCTACTGAAATATGTTACAAATTTCCTCATTCGCCCGAACTCATCAATAGCTGCATTTGCGAGAACTGTTAGGTTAAGATTATTGGTCAAGTTGACTTCTCAAGTCGATTTGAAATGACTTGTAATAAAAACGACAGCGCCAGAAAATTTTGACAATGACGCTGCTACAGACCGACTTGGAAGGCCCAAGTCGACTTGAGTCGACCAAGTTGACTCGAGTCGACCCTACTTGCATGTCTATCAGCAGCAAGGGATGCATTTAACTTTCTAGCTGTTCCCCATAACAACAATTCAAATATTTGGCACAGGCTAGCTGATCCACTGCGAGGGGAAGGTGTACGGAATGTGGATTGTGGAATTTCGAAAAGGTGTATTTTGCAAAATTGCACCTGCGGAAAATCTTTGCGGAATAAGGTGTATTTTGCGGAATTAAAATTTGGAACATGTTCTTGTTGTTGAGTTATGTCAATTGAATAAGTGTACAATTCTACAGAGCGCTCGACCACCATGCTCACAAGCCTCACTGTGACTTACAGGAGGAGATATAGGCTAATTTTTATTATTGTTCTGGTAGGCCCACGTTACCTTGATTTAGTATCAGGCTAATAAATGACTCGCTTTGAATAACTGTATTATGTCAACTGGCATTTTGACGTGCCAAACGTGCAACTCAAAACGCAAATACTCCACAATTGTCGTTGCGATGAATGGCTCTAATATAGTGTCTCTGTCTGCTCAGGTATAAGCCTAACTATCCACGAACTATTCACAGGAGTGGCAGTTGTCTTTGATCATGCGATACAATGCACGATTTTCTTAACTAGACCTAACTGAGCAGATATCTCGACCGTCACCGCGGCGGCAACCATTTTGTGAGTAGACATATTTGAGCGGAATTTTTTTTTAGCTCTGTTTGATCGTGCGTTAATGGTAGTCCGTCAGGCGTCAAATGAAATATCGCAGTAGGCCTTCTTAATGACCTAGGCTACTTGAGTTGACCTTGCATTCGTGTGTGATGTGCCGAGACTCAAATGTATGCCTAAGCCTACGCGAAGTTGATTATTTGATTTTATTTAAATTTTGCGGAATGCGGAAAAAATCTAAGATGTAATTTGCGAAACGTTCCGCAAGTGAAATTCCGCAAAATACACCATGTCAAATTTCCGCATTCCGCAATCCGCATTCCGCAAAGTACAACTTCCCCACTGCTGGGCGTTATTCTTTTTCAGGGTTCAGTCACAACAGAGTCCACCAAATGTTGAGTATCTCCAAAGAAAGCTAAGCACCTCTTAAAAATTACTTCACTTGCATAGTTAGGACACGGTTAGCGTTACCGTCAAATCTTTTCATAAAATGGTAAAAATTGCAATTATGCACGAAAAATTCTTGTTGACGATTTCACACATAGAATAGTTATCTCTTCGTAAGTTCATAACGTAACGTAGCATCGCAATACGTAAACAAACGCACGTGTTACTGTCTAACTGCGTGTTATTGATGAAAAGGTTATTTTCAAGACTTATTTTCTCAAAACTAGAATTTGTTTGTAAATACTGACATTACGAACAAATAATTTGCGGTCGCAGAATATATGCCGTGGCTGCCATGAGTGTTGTCATTGTTTGTAAATCAAGAATAACGATGAAAAACCAGCGCGCTTCAAATACGTCTGCATGCCGGCAGTCTGTAGTGTTCACGGTGCAAGAGTAAAAAAGACGCCTCTGCAAAAACTTCAAATATTGTCAAAACAGTTTAACAGTTTTGTGGAACATTTTGGCGATTATAAAGAAAATAATTTTCTTCGAACGAAACAAGATTTTGAATGCTATATCGATTTATTGAGGTAGGCCTAAAGTTAGGCTGGCAGTCAAAAGGAATTAATAATAATAACGACGAGCAGATAATATGGTCGGAGGAAGGCCAGCAGCAGGGTGACCCATTGAGCCCCCTACTTTTCTGCCCGACAGTCCAGCCGCTCCTGAACTCTCTACAATCGCCACTCGTTGCTGGCTTCATGGACGATTTCACTCTCGGTGGCCCGAAGAATGTTGTGGACCGTGACATTGCTGTGGTGACAAGCACTAGCACCAGTATGGGCCTCCACCTCAACGTGGCGACGTGTGAGCTTGTTCATCCCTAGGGCAGCGGTATAAAGTCGGTGGTTCTGGGCTCTTTTAAGTCAATAGCGCCAGACGAAGCCACGTTGCTTGGGGCCCCGTCGTTGCTAAGCAAAAGCCTAGACACAGCGCTGGATATGACACGTGCTGCTCCAATTTATTGAAGGCTATCAGTCGCCTGAGTCACATCAAGGCCCAAGACGCGCTGGTTTTTCTGTGGTCATGCTTTTGTGCACCGAAGATTCAGCACATTTTGCGTTGTACTCCATGTCACGGTCACCAGGCCCTGACCACTTTCGATGATCTCCTGAAATCAGGTCTCACGGTTGTAACCAACTGCAATTTGTAAGATGTCCAGTGGCTGCCGGCGTGTTTGCCGGTAAGAGATTGGGGTCTTGGAATCTGTAGAACTGCTCCGCTTTTTTGGCTTCGGCTACGGGCACTCTCGATCTCCGGAATGAAATTCTCGTCAACACTGTTGTTTCCATGGACACTCATGTAGCTGACTATGAAGTTGAATGGTCTATTTTGCACTCCATACCGCTGCCTGTATTTCCAACATTTGTCTTTGTGCCACGGCTGGCGTATGGCACTGTCTGTGGATCGGCATCTTCAGATAAATATGCCAATATCTCAGCAATCGAATCGGATCCACTTCGTCTTTGGTTCTAAGGCAGAGTATTCGGAGTAGACCAATCCAAAGGTTATAGTGGCATCATGCCGCTGTGCACAGACAGATAGACAGCAAGTGTGTGCATTATAAAAAGCTACAGTGTCCAATGTGGTCAGTTATAGACGCGCTTCGTCATTTACCATTTGGATATCTGCGCGACTGTAACGACACAAGGAGCGCAGAAACGCTGACAGTGTCGCCGGGTGGTCCGTTAATTTCATGTGCTGCATTTTCAGTCAAACACCCGTGAAAGGGCATAAAACTTTACGACGACGACACAGATGTACAGACAATAAAAGCAAACACCGCGCAAGTCATAACTTCGTAATTAAGTAAAGTCCACAGCTTCTTAAAGATGAATTAGGCCTACTGCAAATTTAATCGCCTATCTCGCACTGTGTTGGTTAGATGAGAATTGCTTGAGTTAGTTTAAAGCAGAAGATAAACATTTAAAGAGTTTCGAATGAAGGGCGGCTTTAACAGCAGGTATATAGAGCTTTTAAGTTTTTCGGGCTCGTTGAGAGGTTTAAGCTGCAAAGGCCGTTATGCTGAAACCACTACTGAATATTTCACGAGTAGCTACTGTAAGCTTACACAGTATCTTCCTTATAGTGGGTCACGGGAGTCGGTTTTGCTGCAATATGTCCATTCCACTTGAGTGCATGACTTGTGAGACATAGGCCTACAAAGAACTCGGACGAACAAACTAGAACTAAACTTAATACACACGACGTACTTGTTAAATTATGTACGCTGACGACTGGTCGCGTCCTGTAGCGCTGTCACACTAAGCGGTGCAATATTGCTATCGACTGAACAGTTTCTGTTGTCGGCGTTTTGCTGTAAGGGGCCGGGGGCCCGTCGACTTGGAATTCGATGCCTGACAGTCTTCATGACCCAGAACTGAGTCTCCACACTTTTAAACGTTAGCTGAAGACACTTTTTTACGAAACGCTGACGACAAAATTTGTATTAAGCGCATTGGAGATTTTAGGTTACGAACTTGCTTAAGATCATTTGCAAATAACTTGTAAAAAAACTAAAATTCACGAGACGACATAAACAACTAAACCACTTGCACCTATACATTGGCAAAAACAACTTGCCTAGAGTTGTTACTTGGTAGCGAACCGACCGGAAGTCGAATTGGCAACCTCTGTGTTAGACCTGACAACCGAAGCCGAAGCCGCAAAAGCTGCGCCGCAAAATGTTCGAGCCGAACTGAGCCACTTTTTGGAGCCAAGGCCACAAAATATTTGAGCGCCGTCTCTCGAGCCACAAAAATTTTTTAGTTCATATTTTCCAACTGTCCGTAATAGGCCTATTCGTATTTTTTGGTCGACCGTTAGGTCGAGCCTATGGCACAATGTGTCTGTCGTCGTTTGTCGTTGTCATCTGTAACGCACGTATTGTAGCCAAACGCTGGGTTTTCCGGAAAACTTATTACACGATTAATTAGCGCGGCTATTACCACGCATAACTTCAACGATCAAGTCGAAAAGAAATATTTTCAAGTTTGCGGTCAAACAATGGTAAGAAAATGTGCGTTTTTCAACCCATAATTCGCCGTATCTCAGAAACGATGAGATGGTTCCAAGATTGCTACTGATCACTAATAAGAAGTCGCACAAGCGCTTCCAAATGACATGAAAGTCGTCGAATTCGGATGATCTTGAACGGTCATTAGACACTCTGCTATGAAAATCGTGTCGTATTGTAGCTAAACGGTACGTCATAGAGAGTCGGCGATGGTGTTGTTGGATAGAGCAATGATGAGTTTCTATACGCTGCCAATAGTAGACCTAACTATGTCTCTATCTGTAGCGGTTTGGCCACAATTTTGAATACCAACTTGCTGCCTGCAGCCGTCACCCATGTATGCCAGATTATCGCATTGTATTTTAGCGTTGACTGTAGTGTTCGATATAGCAGCGTTATCATAGCGAGTAGCCTATGTGACTGCAGTCACTCTGGGAATTCTATAAGCATTTTGGGCGGAGTTTTGCCTAATCGCAACACTGTGACGTAATCGTATTTCACACCACTTCCCACTGGAAGTGGGATACGGGTAAGTTATGGGTTACTGGATCATGCTTTAAAGTATGAGCTGTATTTTGCGCTTGAGTCAACTAGCGAGCCGCAAAAGTTTGAGCGAGCGACTGGCCGGTATACTCTGGTTGACGAATTTAACGCCCTGAGCATTGAGCCACCAAGCCATCATAAGATGCAACAGAGTTGTGAGTTGTGATATGTTTCCGTGCAGGCCAAAGTTAAACGACATTATCAGTGACAGTAAGAAAAAAAAGAAAACCTGTGTGCTATGCAATGTCATGCAGGTCACCGTCTGGGTGTCGCGCTAATAAATTACTTACTTACTTACTCTGTGTCATATTGTGTAGTTTACGTGTGTAAAGATTGCTTTTGTAACGTCTACAATCTGTTTTCGGCGTACTATATCATCGTAGTCAGAGTCAGTAGCAGAAATGGCACAGTCGTTCGTCGCATAGGCCTATGTGTTCATTATGACGGTTATGACGATATAGTAAGCCCCATATGGCGTAAAACGCATTTGCCACACAGCAAAAACTGCGTACCGCACATCTCTGTGGCGACTAACACGTCCGATAATACAGACGATGGGGATCGTGATGCGAGAATTATTCAGGGTTGTCGTGGGAATTATCAGAAATACCTTTTTCTCATATCCATTTGGTCAATTTCTTTCTATCCCAGTCCCATGGTGCATTTGTCCAATTCATACCCAATCCGATGGACCTATTATTCACCAATACTTGGAGCTATTTCCTGGACATCTTGCCTGTTGGATACCAGGCTTAGACAATACCATGGATATGTCGGTGTTATTGCAGCCTGAGGTACACTTTCATAATTCCTGTTATGCCCCCTCCGGCTGTTTTAGTGCCTTATGGATCAGGCTGCTGGTTGCTACGATTTGTAGCACCAGCAGCAGCAGCAGCAGCAGCTGTAGCAATGCTCAGCAGACGAAGCAAACGGTGATGCTGAAAAGCATCGGTGACGTATGGCGTAGTTATTCTGCAGGGCGTCGTTGCTTTTACCGCAGCAATCACATTGCCGCCAGTAATCAGTCGTATACTATGCTGTATTACGCCAGCAGGATATAGGTCTAAGTAGCCTCAGACAGAGGCTGAGCTGGTTTGCTATGACTTTCGTATATATACGGCCTACATGTATTGTCTTCATCTTTGCCGTCATATCATGCAGTCACTGCCGACAACGGGATAAGTAATACCGCAGGAGCACATACGTACTTATGGATATTGATTTGTTTCGCAATAGTAACTAATGCTTCTCTTTGGTTTTTTTTGCAAAACGATTTTGACGCTAATGAAATTGCAAAAAAAATTTTCTAAATGCTTTACGTGAATGAATAGAAATTGTAAAACTGGTTGTAGGTTTTGAAGGCAGGTAGCACTGTCAGCAGTGACGACGATGGTTAATAATACAACTGCAGTCAATGGCAGCATAGTGGCGGACTTCATGGAAGACCAAGTCGCCGAATGGTTGTGGCTGCACGTTGCGCCAAGCCTCATTATCATCGGTCTCGCAGGTAACACACCGTCAACCAGAAAAGTGATTCATTCACCAATTATTTTGCTCGTAACTCCGTCAGTGACCGGATTTAAGAAACAAATTGAGTGACACTTTAGAATTTTGTGCATGTAGTGTATAAAATTTTTGGTCTAAAACAGTTTGTTTTAACTCTTTAAACTGTTTTGACTCGCTTAAAGATAGTTACTTTTCTGTGTGTCTGCAATGTTACTGACTTATGTCAATTGCCTTGTCTATCTGTCTGGCTGTGTGTTTATCTTATACCTCGTTTACACGATCAAGCAATTATCGAGCAAACGTCGAGCAAACGTTGAGCGAATATCGAGCAATTGTTAGCTGGACGAGCCAGCTCGTCGGGCCAGCTTCATCGTGTAAACGGGGTATTACAATAATGCGCGGTAAGTTTGTCTGTCTGTTTGTCTATCTGTCATGTCTGTCATGTTTGTCATACCCTTCTGGCGCCTTTTGTGTTGCACGGACGCGAACCCCGACCGCGGCGTTTGAGTCCTTGGGCCTTAGGTACGTGCGTCCCCATCACCTTGCCCCTACTTCCCCATGGACAGTTTGAGGGGTGTTGAGTTGCCAGATACAGCGGAGTGGACGCGCCCGTAGAACGAAAACTTTCTTAGTGCATTCGTATTGT